>Ga0209343_10003727_pt1 | contig 19065 bp, 19 predicted proteins | sample RifCSPlowO2_02_FD_184026 | JGI IMG/M metagenome (GOLD analysis project Ga0209343, IMG submission 184026) | Groundwater microbial communities from Rifle, Colorado - Rifle CSP2_plank lowO2_0.2 (SPAdes) (version 2) | ecosystem: Environmental > Aquatic > Deep subsurface > Groundwater | place... | reverse complement strand
TCTGTAAAGCCAATTTAGAAATGTCCTGTTTTTACCAAAATAGAAATGTCCGGTTTTGGTAATACAGGATACTTCCTCCAAGGGTGGTTCTTGGGAGGAATATGCCTCTTTCTTATCTTAAAGAGTTTTGGTGTTATTGTAAAGCCAGCCTTGACGCAAGTATAAGGGCATGTTAATCTGCGGTCAAGATTGATATTTGGTTTACAGTATCAAATTTATAAGGGGGGATGTATGGAGGCAGATATTATACCATTGATTGTTGGCCTGTTAGTCTTCATTTCAAGCTTAATATCCCTTAAGGCCGGGCTGTCCGTCGCGATAATAGAAATCATTTCAGGTGTTATAGCAGGCGCCTTCGGTCTCACGGCAGAAGAATGGATGATGTATCTGGCAGGCTTCGGAGGGATTGTTTTAACCTTTCTGGCAGGCGCTGAGGTTGATACCGCACTGATGAAAGCAAAATTTAAAGAGAGCTTTCTTATCGGCCTCTTTTCTTTCTCAATACCCTTTGCCGGAGGATTTCTCTGCGCCTATTATATTGCTGGCTGGACATTGTATGCATCCCTTATTACCGGAATAGCGTTATCAGAAACATCCCTTGCTGTCGTTTACTCGGTCTTAGTTGAAACCAACCTGTCAAACAGCGATATCGGCAGGATGCTCATGGCGTCAACATTTATAACCAACACATGGACTGCCATTGCGCTTAGCATCTTGTTCGCTAAACCGACATTGTATGCTGCTGTCTTTGTTTTAGTTTCTATAGCGGTAATATTTATTGCAACAAAATTCTCCCATCATGTCTTTGATAATCCGAGGCTGAAAAATAAGGTGATAGAGCCTGAAATAAAATATATCTTTCTCCTTCTGCTCGTATTTATGTATTTTGCGCGTCTCGGGGCTGGTCATGCCATACTGCCGGCATTTGTGCTCGGGCTTTTCATGTCAAAACATTTTATTGAAACATCTGAAACAAGGGCGGTTAAAAACCGCCTGAGAACAGTCGCCTTCGCAGTCATCACACCCATATTTTTCATTGTAGCCGGCCTTAAGGTATCGCTGCCTGTTGTCATATCTTCGCTCGGGCTTTTTATACTCCTTTTTGCAGTGAAACAGCTTACAAAATTTGCCGGTGTTTATTTTCTCGCAAAGAGATTTATTCCCGGTGGAAGTATGTATACCACGCTCTTAATGAGCACAGGGCTTACATTCGGTTTAATAGCCATTGTATTTGGTCTGAGTTCAGGTTTTATAAACCAGGTGCAGTATTCTGTGCTGGCAGGTGTCCTGACAATAAGCGCTGTAATACCCACGCTCGTGGCGCAGCGGTGGTTCATGCCTGTTCATTCAGAAGATATTATGGATATGGACCGCGGTAACGGAAAGAAGTGATTGTTTAGCCTTTCTCATTTATACAGAGTGTCATAACTGCCATAGCCCGCCGTATGCCCCGTCCTGTGGACGGGGGTTCTTCACTTTGCATCCCTACGTTGCTCCTCGGCTCGCCCCGTAAGAGAATTATCCATGCTCTAACGGGGCTCGTTGCTGCGGTATCAAAAAATTATAAGCTACTATAATTCCTGCCGGACCATACTCCGTAAGTGCACGGCATTATAAAATAAAGTCATAATGAAAAAAGTTCTTGACAGGAATATCGTTTTAGTTTATATTAATTCCAAGTTAAGAATAATTCTAAATTACGCTATATGAAAGAGCTTATACAAAAATATAAAGACAAGGGTTTCAAGCTTACTCCCCAGAGGCTCGCAATACTGAAGTTCATGGACGGTAATACAAGCCATCCTGCTGCAGATGATATATACAGGCATATAAAAAAAGAATATCCCACCGTATCCTTTGCGACTGTCTATAACACACTTGAGGCGCTCAGGGATAAGGGTGAAATACAAGAGATTACCATTGACCCGCTGAAGAAACATTACGACCCCAACCCCAAACCGCATCACCATATAATATGCGTAAAATGCAACAAGATAGGTGATGTGTTTGAGGACTATTCAGAAGCCTTACGGCTTCCTTATCATATAACGGATAAATTCAAGCCTGTCGGAAACCATATAGATTTTTATGGTATCTGCAGGGAATGTCAGAAAAAAGAGAAAAGGAGGAATTAATCATGGAATCAATCGTAAAGATAGGACAGCCTGTCCCGGGTTTTGAGATGGATGTTTATAATCCTGCAAAGGGAGATTTTGGCAAGATAAGCCTGGACGATATGAAGGCAAAAAGGCAGTGGCTGGTTTTATTCTTCTATCCTGCGGATTTTACCTTTATATGCCCTACAGAACTGAATGACCTTGCCGAACAGCATAGGGAGTTGAAGGCAATGGGCTGCGAGGTTGTTTCTGTAAGCACGGACACGAAATTCTGCCACCTTGCATGGCACCAGTCTGAAAGGCTACTGCAGGATGTAAAATACCTGATGGGCGCAGACCCCACTGGAAATGTATCAAGGATATTCGGCGTGTATGACGAAGCCACAGGACTTGCCCTGAGGGGGACATTCATTATAAGCCCTGAAGGGAAACTTGCTGCGTCAGAGGTGAATTTCTACAATGTCGGCAGAAACGCATCAGAACTTGTCAGAAAGGTGAAGGCGAATGTATATGTCGCAGGCCATCCTGATGAGGTATGTCCGGCAAATTGGACCGACGGCAGAAAGACACTTAAACCATCGGCCAAGCTTGTAGGAAAGGTTTACGAAGCAATAGCCGCATAAAAATCCTATAACCAAAACAAGGGGGTAAGTAAAAAATGAATTACGCAAATGTAGTGGAAAAAAAGGAATTCAAGAATGAGAATGTAAACAAGATAAACCATATCAAGAGCGAACAGCTCACCACAGACACCTATTATTTCAAGCCTGGTCAGGTTCTTGACTATCACAGGCATCCTGAGGGAGATCAGATATTTTTTGTCCATGAAGGCGAAGGGACCTTTTGCATGGATAACGGCAGGGAAGAATGCATAGGCCTCAAACCCGGAGTTACAGTGCTTGCACCCAGGGGTGTATGGCATAAGATAGTTGCCAACAAAGAGCTTGTAGTTTCACAGGCGACAAAACAGCCTGCTGGTATGGAGGCGCGTCCCAAATAAAAAGTTTGCCGGCAAGACAGGGGCGGGAAACCGCCCCACCTAACTTTTAAAACCTGAAAAATGGAGGTAATACAAGCATGGCGGCATGGATATGTAAAAAGTGCGGTTATACAAAGGAAGGCAGATGTAAACCAAAGAAATGTCCAAAGTGCGGTGCGAACGATGCCTTTGTAAAAGAAGAAAAGTAGTTTAAGTATTTCCCGGGAATAAACAGAATTAGATTACCCGCCGGCAAACCGGCGGGTAATTTATTTTACAAATATAGTTTGACAGAAATATAATAATTGTGCTATTAGCGGGACATGCAAAACCCTCATCAATCCGGCAAAAGGCTCCTTCTTGTTGATGATGAGGTGACTTTAAGAACGGTAATCTCTGAAACGCTGTCAGATGCTGGATATATGGTGGATGTGGCTAAAAATGGAAAAGAGGCGCTGCAAGTGCTCGGCAACAAAGGCCATGACCTCATAATCTCTGATATAAATATGCCTGAGATGAACGGCATAGACCTTTATCATGAGGTAGGAAAAAATTATCCGGAATTAAAAACCAAAACCCTGTTTCTTGTAGGCAGCCCTACGGATGAGATATTATCATTCATTAAAAAAAATCACTGCAGATACCTGACCAAACCATTTAAAATATCTGATTTGGTAGGACAGATAAAGAATATACTTGACAATAAAGGCGAGAAAGCTGCTTAATAAAACAATTATGATGGAAAAAGACTCAGAAAGAAGGACAGAGGAACGGTTGCGCTGGCTATCATACTGTTATATATCCGAAGAAGGGGTAGAGCATACAACGCCATTGATAGGAATAACACAGGACACATCAAAAAACGGTATAAATGTAAGCTATGTCGGTGAACCATTAATCCCGGGTACTTTGGTAAAGGTACATATAACGAGTTTAAAGCAGCAGAGGAGCGCTAAGATTATGTGGTCAAAGACGGTAGACAGGCTGGATACAAGGGCAGGCCTGAAACTCATGGAGCCGATAGCAGTGCATATGAATACATGAAACTTCTTTCTGCTCCCCCGTCCCAAATCCTTCTTTAATAATTATTCCCTTTTTAAATCATAACTGCCATAGCCCGCCGTATGCCCCGTCCTGTGGACGGGGATGAAGGAGGGCGCATGGAAATTGAGATTTATTTCCTCTGCAGTCAAGAAGCCCCGCCCTGTGGGCGGGGGTTCTTGACTCTTAAGATTTGCGTTTTATAATGACCTTAAAGCATGAAGGCATATCCATCAAAATACAAATTTGTGAAGCAAGACTTCAGAGTCATATCGGAGGTATTAAAAATGAAAAGGGCATTAACTTTTTTACTGCTTATGGCTGTTTGGTTTGTCTTTTCCGGTATGGCTAAAACCCCGGAGAGTGAAATCCCGAAGCCAGATATTAATTTTGCTGCCACTGTAATAGACGACCAGGGCATATCCACAAAGTGCAGTTTTGTAAGCTGGGAGGGGCAGCTCTTTTTTGCAGGCACAAGGGGCAAAGGTTTTATCAGTGTGCCCTTTGAAAAAGTTAAGCGGGTGGTATTTGTCGGCGAGGCAAGCGATGGCAAAAAGGACAGCCAGGTAACCCTGCGCAGCGGCGAGGTTGTTGCGATTACATTTGAGGAAGAGTCAAGATTCTACGGCCAGACTACATTTGGAACATACAAGATTGCAGCAAAGAACATAAAAGAAATAATATTTGAGTAAATTCCCACACCTGTGATGGTATGGTGTTTTACAATACAAATAATTAAGCCATTGCAACCGCATATACCCCTTTTAAAAACCCAAAAACTTGACACATAATCCGACTCAGGTCCTCTCTGCAGGGATAATATGACAACAGATGCTGATGTTGCCCGCTCAATAGAGCTAAAACCAATTGAGGATATTACCGGGACTCTGCGTATTCTGCCACGGCATGTCATATCCTATGGCCCGCATACTGCCAAAGTCAATTCTGCCTTACTTAAAGACTTAAAGCATGTTAAAGACGGCAAACTAATCATAGTTACAGCCATGACTCCCACCCCTGCCGGCGAAGGTAAGACAACCATTGCCATAGGCCTTGCCCAGTCGTTAAAATTATTGAATAAAAGAACCATAGCGTGCATAAGGCAGCCAAGCCTCGGTCCTTTCTTCGGTGTCAAGGGCGGCGCAACAGGCAGCGGATGGTCGCAGATACTGCCGGTTGAAGATATTACCCTCCATTTTACAGGGGACGACCATGCAGTGGTTTCAGCCCACAACCTTATAGCCTCCATCATAGACAACCATCTCTACCACGGAAATAAACTGGGAATAAGCCCGGAGAGAATCTTGTGGAACAGGGTGTCAGACATAAACGACAGGGCGATTAGAAAGGTGCGGGTAGGGCTTGGGGGCAAGGCTGAACGGCCTGATGAATTTCATATCTCTGCTGCTTCTGAAATAATGTCCATACTCTGCCTGAGCCAAAACCTCAAAGACCTGAAGAAAAGGGTTGAAAATATCCTCCTTGCCTTTGATAACAATGGCAGGCCAATATTCCTCAGGGATTTGAAAATCCAGGGCGCAGTAACAGCCCTTTTAAGAAATGCCATCCATCCCAATATTGTCCAGTCTGTTGAAGGAGCGGCTGTATTTGTCCACGGAGGACCCTTTGGGAATGTCTCTATTGGATGCAACAGCCTTATTGCAACAAAGATGGCGCTCAAACTTGCGGACTATGTCATAACTGAGGCCGGTTTTGCCACAGAGCTTGGCGCCGAGAAATTTTTTAATATCAAATGCCGTGCAGGCGGCCTCAATCCATCCCTTGCTGTGATTGTCGCAACACTCAATGCCCTCCGCCTACATGGTTTTAAAAATCTGGAAAGGCATATTGAAAATATCAGGAAATTCAATATCCCTATGATAGTGGCAATAAACCGCTTTGCAACAGATACAGATAAAGAATTAAAGGAGATAATCGGCCTGCTTGAAAGTAAGGGTATCCCGGCATTTGCAGCAGATGTAAGAAATAAGGGCGGCAAAGGCGGTATTGATATTGCGGAGAAGATTACAGAACTTTGCGCTATGAAAAACGATTTCCAATACCTCTATCCCCTGAGTATGCCTGTAAAGGAAAAGATTTTGACAATTGCAAAGGAGATGTATGGTGCAGACGAGGTAATATTTACACAAAAGGCCGAAAAGGATATTCAGGATATGGAGGAACTGGGATACAAGAACCTGCCTGTGTGTATTGCCAAGACGCCCAAGTCATTGTCAGATAATCCAAATCTCCTTGGAAGGCCAGAGGGTTTTAAGATAACAGTTCAACGGGTTTTGCCTGCCACTGGAGCAGGCTTCCTTATTGCAATCTGCGGAAATATCCTTTTGATGCCGGGTTTTCCAGAGCATCCTTTGGCAGAGAGGATTGAGGTGGATGAGGAGGGGAGAATAATTGGAATGTGAGAATAATTAAAGCCCATGATAGGAGGGGACAAGCCCCTCTCCTACAATGCATCTCTATCTATTCCCTGCTTAAAGCCTGCAGGGACATGTTTTGCAGCTATCAGTTTTATATCGGACATAACAATCTCAACAACTCTCCCCGCCAGGTCTCGTCTGTTAAGCAGTTTTTTGAATCAATTTCTTATCAAGTTCAAGTTCATAAGACAGAATTGTTTTAATATTCATCTTTTTAGATGCGTTAAGAATTTCTATGCCGACTATTTTGTTTTCAGATGTTGTATCTAAGTTAACTCCCTCAGAAATTTCTATCACTCCATCCGGTTTTTGATTCCCTAATTTTATATATACGGCATCAACCTCATTATCATAATATACTCTCATTTTCTCCTCCCTCTCTTCAGTGGATAGTTTGTTATTATTGCTATTATATCACTTTTTACAGAGATAACAATTTTTAAGGGATGCTTAAATCCTGCGATATCTTTTATAATCTCATGTTCGCCTTGCCAAGAAGGAGAAAAGGCAATAAATGGGATGTGTCCCTAATATTTCTAATATTTATTGAAAAACCCGGGAAAGGCAGGCCTTACAATAGAATAGGCCCTGTTTCCTGAGCATCCTCTCGCGGAAAGGATTGAGGTGGATAGAGAGGGAAGGATGGTCGGGATATGACTCATACTCAATACGTCTCCTGCCAGTAGAGGATTCTCATTCTTTTAATTACAAATGTCACTGTAGCCGCCTCATCCCTTGAAGGTGAGCCATACAGGGCTCCATTATAAGATGCCGGTGTAACCGTCACTGTCTCGGCTACGCTGTCGGTAATTCTTATTGTTGCAGTTCCTGTTGCGCTGTCAAGATTTCCGGTGACTGTCTGGCCGACGATTACAGCTCCGCTTAAGGTGGTGTCTACAATGGTTGCGGAGCCGCTCACGGTTACGGTTATTTTTAGCGGGTCTTTTGTCGCCGGAGGGTTTCCTTTAACAAGACTTCCCAATGGGTCAAATGGCACAACATGATTATCTTTGTCATGAAGGTAAAGGTTAATGGTTGCGTTGGTATTGACAGGGGGATTTGAGCCGGTATAGCTCGCATTGACGTGGTCAGGGCCGACATAAAAATTTGTCTCGGCAAAAACAACACTGTCGCTGACCCGCTTCACCTTCACATTCCATGTCCCTAATGGTGTATTCGGGAGAGCAGGATAGGTATCGGACAATATTCCCGGTCCGGTATAGGTCGGCGAGGTTCTTTGTAATCCACCGCTTGAATCATACCAGTAGAATTTATAATTTGTGGCCGCAGCGCCATATGCCTTTGCGTAAACAGTATTTCCAGCAGGGAATATATAGCTTTCATCCGTATAGCCGGGGTCAGAATAAAGGACTATGTCTTTTACTGTTGTGGCATCTGTAACAGAGGCTGAATTGCCACCTGGGTTGGTAGTGGCAGTGGTTGTTACCGTGCAGGTGCTTCCGGTTGTGGCGCCGGAAGGCACGTTTACCTTGACCACTATGTCCTCGTATCCGCCGAAAGGCGCAAGCGTTACTGTTGCAGGCGGTATCTGAGTCACCATATCGGATTTGTACACGCCTGCTGTCCAACTTGCGCATGAGCCTGAAAATGCCTGTGAGAAAGTCACGGCCTGGCTTGAGGCCGTATTATTCTGCACCCTGTGGTCGTAATATACCGAAGAACCCTTTCCACCGGAGCCGGTGTTGTCTGGCGTAAAGGTCAAGGGGGCCATAACAGTTGTAACAGCGGTTGCAGTTGCCGTGTTGCTGCCTAATGTTGCGGTAATGGTTGTTGTGTCAACCATTCCTATGCTTGCGCCCCCAGGGATTTGCACCTTTATTATAAAATCGGCTGAACTGCCTACCGGCGCAGCTACAGACAGAGAAGATATTGTAGCTGTATCCGCTGCATTCCTTATATCTACAGTCCACCCTTGGCTTGATGATGCAGTAAGGCCGACTGTATCGGCAATTCCGCTGAAGTTATAAAGCGTATAATTATATACCATCAAAGTTCCGGCAGAGCCTGATTTTGAAAGGCTTGTAGGCAGTATTGCGATGTCGCCCACAATGGTGTCTGTATCGCTTGCAGAGTTGGTCTGGCCGCCGACCGTAACGTTGGCCGTGTTTGTGCGCGTGTCTCCGGGATTGCCGGTAAGGGTGGCAGTTATCGTGAAGGTTACGCTGCTGCTTGTGGGCATGTTAGGAATAGTGATACCAGCGCCCTGCATGTCTGAGATGGTGTAAGAGGCCGGACAAGTGGCACCTCCGCTGGCTGAGCAGTTCAGGCCGCTGACATCTATGCCGCTTACTGCCGGGTCTTTGAAAATTGCGCCGCTTAAAGTAGCGCCTGTGGTATTGGTAATGACAACGGTATAATTGGCGGCATTGCCAGATTTGATAGTAGTTATGCCGTCGGTATTGGTGATGGTCGGCAGAACCACAACACTGACCGTGCCTTGTGCAATAGTGGGGGCGTTGCATTTGGACGGTGAGCCGGGCACCGGATCAACCGCAGAGGTGCAAGTTGCGCCGGCTGGGCTGGCCTGCTGGTCCCAGCTCGTAACGAAGGGGATATACAAATTGCCCCCGGCTCCGGCTAACGATTGGCAGGCCACAGTAGTGCCTGGCATGTAATGGATGCCGTTGCCGGTGCCGCCGCCGATTCCTGCCTTGTTACCGTCGCCGCAAGTGTCGGTGCCTCCATTAGGGTCTAAGTTCAGAAATGGGCTGGAGTTTGGCAGGACAGATACGGAACAGCTATTGGCCCCGCCGCTTGCCGGAAGATACTGCGGGTCTTTGCCGTCGTTGGAGATAAAAATGCCGATATCGTAGCGGCTAGGCACGGCGAAATTGACCGTGAGCTCAAGGTCTAAAGTAACGGAAGCGCCGCCAATGCAGGATGTGGTATCGCCTACGACCCTCATACCGGTGATTTGAACGTCATTGGCAGTGCAGACTATATCGTTGCCGTATCGAGTTGCGGCGCATTGCGTTAAGCCGAATGCGTGGGCAGTAGCCGTGTAGGAAAGGAGACAGGCAGCCGCCATGAAGGACGCAAGCAGCCGCTTCCATAAGTAAAAAACATTCATATCAAGCCCTCCTGTAAATTACTGCGGCAATGCATTAACCTTCACAACCCTCTGTGCGCTGCTTGATAATATGTTTGTAATCTGCCCAGTGGAGGTCAGCATATGCTGTGATGCATAGCTGCCGATGGGATGTGCTGCGTTTGAGCTTCCCATATAGCAGCGGACACAAGCCTGAAATTGATTAACTATTTTTGTTGGACAGTAGAAATATTCAGTATCAATGAAAATAACGCCAGGTATCTGAAAGCCTCCGGTATCATCAGGGTATAATGGGTCATCAACATCTATGTTTATTGGTGAAGCACATAAAGGGTTACTCGGAATTGTTGTAAAGAGCCTTGCAGAGGGATAGACGGAATTATTTATAGGATGTGATGTTGTTACAGTTACACCTGTAAATTGAGTAGGATTTGTTCCTGTATAAGTAATGTTGAAATCAGTGTCTATTGTTATGCGGCCTCCTGTTGAGGGGAAATTTGCTGTTGAATCAACAGTTATGATTGTGTCGCCTGGATTTACAAGATTTTGCAAAAAAGCAAGCGTATCAACTTTAAACTGGCCTGCGCCAAGAGATGTCCAGTCTCCATGTGTGGAGTAGTTGGGATAAGGCTCGTGTTTCAAGACATATTGCAGCCCGCCGTCCGCTATGTAAAGCGCCTGTTCGGATTGAAGCTGATTCACGGACACATCGCTTCCGGTTGTTACAAGCGATATAAGCGCTGCGCCCATGACCGCCAGGATTAACATAGCGGCTACAACTGCGATTATGGATGCGCCTTTTTGGTTAGAGATAGTTTTCATATTAGCTTTCTGAGCCATGATGGTCTCTCTCACTGATTCGCCGTCTGGCAGAGTTGACCGCTATTTGCAGCCCCCCGCATATTTGCCAGATAAATCTCTTCATATTTTCGCAAGGTCTCTCCGCCCTGCGTGCTGATTATTTCAATAGAAAGCCGGCAGATTGTCGCTCTCAGCTCGGGGGTTGTCGGATTAAAGGCGGTATTGGCGCTGTTGTAATAGGTGATATTTAATTGAGTGACGTTATCTGCTAAATTTACGCCATTCAGCGTGATATTTGGACTTGCGAAGTTGAAGTTTGTAGATATGCAGCCTGTAGGCGTGTTACTAATATCTCCGCTCATATCGCTAAACACAAAATTGGTTGCCGTTGCTGTGGATATGCACGGGCAATAGCAGGGAGGGGTTGTGCATGAGGTTGTCGGACACCATGTCGGATTGGAAGTGCTGTCAATCCGCGCTGTGTTTCTTATCTCCCGCGCCATGCGCTCTATGCCAATCCTTCCGCTCTGGGATACTGCCTCCCGCGATGTGGCCTGAAACCATCCCTTTACGCCCTGGGACAGGGGAATGGCAATGACAGCGGCGATAATGCCGAGGAGGATGATGACCATGATCATCTCTATGAGGGTGAAGCCTTTATTGTTTCGCATAACCATTGGGTTAATCGTAGCTCGTCATTAAGTTGACAAGACTTATGGTTTCGTTTGTTCCTGTATCTGTGATGCTGACCTGAATCCGCTTGTAACAGGTGCGAGTAGCGCAAGCGCTTGTGTCGTTAAGGCTGGTAGCAGGAACATAGCATACCGTAACTGTCTGGCTGAAGCCCGGATAGTTGCCGCTCAAATCATTGCCTAGTGAATCTATGATAGTAGGATTATTCAATCCATTAAAATCATCTATATCGTCATATGTCCCTCTGGCTTCGGCCCCGTCAAAACTGAGCGCTGACGCATTACTGCATGTAGAATTAAAGGTTATAACGCCGGCAGTCTCATCCCATCTTTTTGACTTTATCTCCTCCATCAATGCCTCTGCAAGGAATATGGCCGTGGTCCTCCTCTGAGGGATTGCGCTGTCTTTAACGCCTGTTATAAAGTAGAGCATAATCCCCGGCATTATAATGCCAAGGATTACAATAATCATTACAACCTCTATAAGCGTGAAGCCTTTTTTGTTGCTCAAAAAATATTTATTCAAATCATCCATCCTTGGTAAGGGAGGGGCTTGTCCCCTCCCGCATGGGAGACCACAAGGGTCTCCCCTACATTCTTTTAATACGATACCATGCCTGTCTGTGTTGCAATGGTAATGGTTTTATCAGTCTCCCCGCCGTACTGGACTGTAACTGTTGACCCCGCCGAACTGGTGCACGCAACCGCAGGGTTTGCGCAGCCTGCATTGTAATACGGCCTGCCCAGGGAATCAAACTCTATGCAATTACCAGGTATGGTTGCAATAGTAACTCCTGAAAAGTCGCTGCTTAAATCAATTGTCTTAACAGGGCTCCATGCTGCACAAGTGCAGGTGCTGCTGGTGTAGCTGGCACAGGAATTAATTGTATAGTTTATGCCGCCTGCTGCAAAGTTCACCTGACTTCTCTGCTGTGTTGTTGTTGCCCTGTTCTGCGCATATCTTATATCAGAGGCAATCTTCATCGTGGCATTTTCCTGCTTTATGCCGCCATAATACTTCCCAAGCTGAGTTGCGGCCACTACCGACAGTATCCCAAGCAGTATCATGATTATTACAAGCTCTATTGTGCTGAAGCCTCTGCCCTTCATTGGCATATTTTAATCCCTTTAGTCCTTGCGGTCAAGAAGCGACTTTGACTTGCTAATTCTGCCATATAATTTCCAACTCATAAACAGTAGTATTCATGTGAGAGGTTATATGCTTTAAATGTGCGCAAATATGACTAAAATCATACTAAATATCGTCATATATTGGTAGTGTTTTAACATTCGTTAAGACTTGCATATGAAAGGAGCAAGAAGATGAAGAGGCTAAACCTGAATGAACTTATTGAGTTCAGGCAAGATTCAAAAAATTCTTTTATAGTATTTGATTCTAACCAGGCACGGCTGGCGCTGTTCTGTTCAGAACCTGGCCAGGGCGTTGCAAAATGCCGCAGTAATTCAAGGGTTATGATGACTGTCCTGGAAGGTGAAGGCACATTCTTAACTGAAGGTGAAGAGATTAGCGCAGGACCTGGTTCTGTTATAATATGGGAGCCCGGTGAACCCCACGGCTACATGGCAAAGACAAGGCTTGTATTCCTTGCTACTATTGCGCCGATGCCATAACAACGGTATTTATACAGAGCGTCATAACTTTGCATCCCTGTGTTGCTCCTCGGCTCGTCATTGCGGCGTACCTTAAAAGTACGCCTCATTCCTCTTCTTCGTCGCGCCTTGGCCTGCTTTGTTCTAACGCTCTGTATGCGCATCTATTTATGACGTTGTGTATAAAAGGAAAGACAAAAAAGCCCTGCTAAAAATAAGCAGGGCTTTTTTGTTAAGAAGGATTATTTCTTTAATCCTTCTAAAATATTTGGTATTGGGGTTTACTGCCTTAAATTCCTATGCTATTATGGCATGACAGGATGTTTTCAGTTTGAAAATATCTGCATCATGACAATAAAAAATCTGTTAAAACCGAGTTACATCAAGATAGCTGCCTCAATCAGCATCCTATTTGCTGCCATATATCTCATATCTCCTTCTTTTTTCGGGGTTCTGGAACTAAAAACCATTGATGCCAGATTCAGGGGCAGACCGGCAATAAAAGCCAGCGGAGATGTGGTAATAGCCACCATTGATGAAAAGAGTCTGGATGAACTTGGAAGATGGCCCTGGCCGAGGACAACAATCACAAGGCTAATTGATGCGCTGACATCATACGGCGCCAAAGTTATAGTCTTTGATATAGTATTTTCAGAGCCTGACGAACACTCTGAACTCAAGGCCCTGCTCTCCTTTAAAGAACATTACAAGAAATACAGAAGCATACCAAAGGAACTTACAGATTACATCCATAAGGTCGGAGCAGAACTTGACCCTGATACCAATCTTGGTAAGGCAATAAAAAGGTCAGCAAGGGTAGTCCTGGGATACTTCTTTAATTTTGAGAAGGCTGATAAGGGTGTGGTGCAACAGGGAGGGAGGGAGTTATCCCACGGCTACAAGGAAGTAGAGGTATTAAAGGAAAGCGGGGGGCAGATAATAAGCGCGCCTGCATTAGAATCAAATATAGATGCGATAGCACGGGGGGCCAAGGGCTTCGGATATTACAACATCATCCCTGATGATGACGGTTCTGTGAGATGGGCGCCCCTTGTAATAGGATATAAGGACCGGTATTATGCGCCCCTTTCTGTAGAGGCAGTGAAGGCATACCTCGGAGACCCTCCCCTCTCCCTTACATTATCAGATTACGGTGTGGCAAATATAAGACTCGGGACAACATCCATCCCTGTGGACGAGTCAGGAAGGATGTTCATTAACTATTACGGCGGACAAAAGGCTTTTCCGCACTATTCGGTTGCAGATATTATCAAAGGCCGTGTGGATAAGGAAAATCTGCAGGATAAGATAGTGCTTGTGGGCGCAACTGCGATAGGAATCTATGATATGAGGGTTACACCCTTTGAAGGTGTTTATCCCGGAGTGGAAATACATGCCACCATCATAGACAATATCCTTAATAAAAGATTTATTGTAAGACCTCAGTGGTTCGGCCTGCTGGATATGCTGGTAATCCTCTGCGCAGGGCTGTTTTTAGGCATTGTTATCCCGAGACTGAGCGCCATGACAGGGTTCTTCACGGTAATATCATTCCTCGCCGGATACGGCTACCTGGGCATATATCTTTTTAACAACAAGGGCTTACTGCTTAATATGACCTACCCTTTAATGGTGGTCATCACAGCTTATTTATGTATCATCCTTTACAGGTATGCTATGGAAACAAGGGAAAAGAAAAAACTTAAAGGCACATTCCAGCATTATGTGGCGCCCTCTATTATGGAAGAACTCCTGAAATACCCTGAGAAGCTCAAGCTTGGGGGGGAAGAGAAGGAGCTTACTGTCCTCTTCAGCGACATAAGACGATTTACCACCATTGCTGAAGGGCTGGAACCGTCGGCCCTTATAAACCTTTTGAATGAATATCTGTCAGCGATGTCTGAAACTGTTTTTAAATACGAGGGTTATCTTGATAAGTATATTGGCGATGCCATAATGGCTGTCTACGGCACCCCTCTGGTGCAGCATGACCATGCAAGGAAGGCATGCCTTACGGCGCTTGAGATGGTGGAGGGGTTGAATGCCCTTAGGCGCAGCTGGAATGGCAGGGGGCTGCCTCCCCTCAATATTGGCGTAGGTATAAATACCGGGAATATGGTGGTGGGCAATGTCGGCTCAAAGCATAAATTTGAATACACAGTTATTGGAGATAACGTAAACCTTGCCTCCAGGCTGGAAGGCTTAAATAAACTTTATAGCACAAATATAATCATAAGCGAAATGGTTTATAAGAAGATAGGCAGGGAACTATTCTGCCGGGAGCTGGATATTGTGCAGGTAAAGGGCAAGGTTAAGCCTGTGGCAATATATGAGCTCATGAAAATAGAGAAGACCCAGCCATTGGAGCAGGTAGCTGGAATATTTCACAGGGGAGTTATGTATTACAGGGAAAGAAGATGGGAAGACGCAATCAAGACATTCAACAATGTGATAGATTTAAAGCCGGAGGACGGCCCTTCCATGCTGTATATCCAGAGATGCCGACAGTTTCTATCAGCCCCGCCGCCCGGAGACTGGCAGGGGATATTTATTATCCACAATTGACCGGGCTGCATTAGTATGATATTTTTATATATCGGTTTTAATTCCCTGTAGCTTGTTGGAAGGTTACTGTATGTCATTTCCGAGGTATTAATCCCTGATAAAGACATTCAGGGACGAATACAGAGAGTAAAATAAAAGGCGCTGGGTTCCAATTTTACTATGGATTATTTAATAGCCCCAGGGTGGAAATGGATTGATGGCAGAGAGGCCGCATCGCTGTTTAAAAGACTTAATCTGATGCCCCAGAGCACCCTCCTATTATCAGGGGGGTCATTAACCGGATTTCTGGAGGCAACCGGCAAGTCTTCTGTGGATGTGGAGATAAGAAGACATGAAACATGCAAGATAGATAAAGATGAGGCGGATTATTTGGGGATATCAATTCCGCAGGAGGCAATAGCGCGCGATGTCTGGCTTACCCAGGATAAAAAGAGGCTTGTGTATGCGCACTCGGTTTTTCCCCTGTCCGGCCTTGACAGACATATCCTGAAAAGGATATCCGCCAGCATAGAGCCTCTGGCCCGCAGTTTAACACTTGAGGGCTTGCAGACATTTAAGGATAGGCTTGAGATATGCGCAGTGCAGTGCAGGAAGGTAAACAACGAACTCAATCTGCCGCCTGAGGCTATTCTCTGGGCAAGGCATTATAGACTGCTGGCTAAAACCCCTTCAGACGGGAAGGATATCATTGCCTCTGTAACAGAGATTTTTTCAAATGAGATTGCGGGCAATCCGCCTCAGATAACATTGGCTTGATGGAATCTTTTAAAACTTTTCAGGGTATTGAAAAAGGAGGAGATAAATTGGCAAAGGAAACGTGCCCACATTGCAAGTCAAATTTTAAATCAGAGGAAGAGCTTGTAAAACACATGGAGGAAAAACACCGGGAGCAATATGACGCCGAATCCATAAAGGTCCTTGGCGGGCTTGAGGCTGTAAGGAAGAGGCCTGCCATGTATATAGGCACTACAGGCGCTGCAGGACTGCACCATCTTGTATATGAGGTGGTTGACAATTCCGTTGACGAGGCCCTTGCAGGTTTCTGTAAGAATGTTGATGTCAAGGTGCACACAGACGGGAGCGTAACGGTCATAGACGACGGCAGGGGTATTCCCACGGAGATGCACACCCAGAAGAAAAAGCCTGCGGTTGAGGTTGTCCTGACAGAACTCCATGCAGGCGGCAAATTTGAAAACAAGGCGTATAAGGTTTCCGGCGGTCTGCACGGCGTTGGCGTTACTGTTGTGAACTTCCTCTCAGAGTGGCTTGAGGTGGAGATTAAAAGAGGCGGCAAGGTTTATCAGCAGCGGTACGAGGGGGGCAAGGCTGTTGAAGAGCTTAAGGTTGTCGGCAAGACGCAGAAGACAGGCACCCGAGTCACATTCAAGCCTGATAAAAAAGTCTTTGAAACAACAGATTTCAGCTTTGATATCCTTTCTCAGAGGCTGAGGGAACTGTCCTTCCTTAACGCCGGTGTGCGCATAACCATTGAGGACGAGAGGACCGACAAAAGGCATGAGTTCCAGTATAAAGGCGGTATAACCTCGTTTGTCGAACACCTGAACAAGAATAAGACCCCGATACATCCCAAGATTATATACATTTCCGGAGAGAAGGAAAATGTCCAGATGGAAATAGCCATGCAGTGGAATGACGGCTACAGTGAAAACATCTTTTCCTATGCAAACAATATAAATACCATAGAAGGGGGCACCCATCTGGTTGGCTTTAAGTCAGCCCTTACGAGGACAATAAACAGCTATGCCTCAAACATGAACCTGCTCAAAGACATGAAAGAAGGGCTGCAGGGCGATGATGTGAGGGAAGGGCTTACTGCGGTTATAAGCATTAAGCTCAGCAATCCGCAGTTTGAAGGACAGACAAAGACAAAGCTCGGCAACAGCGAGGTTGAGGGATATATTAAGGCCATTGTCAATGACAAGCTGGCGGCGTTCATTGAGGAAAATCCGTCCGTTGCAAAGAAGATTATTGAAAAGGCGGCAGAAGGCGCAAGGGCAAGGGAGGCAGCAAGAAAGGCAAAGGAGCTTATAAGGAGAAAGGGGGCGCTTGATACAGCAGCGCTTCCGGGCAAGCTCGCTGACTGCCAGGAGTCAAATCCCGCGCTGAGCGAAATATTTATAGTTGAGGGAGACTCTGCAGGCGGCTCTGCAAAGCAGGGGAGGGACAGGAGGTTTCAGGCAATACTCCCGCTCAGGGGAAAGATACTTAATGTGGAAAAGGCGCGGTTTGACAAGATGCTGTCCAATGAAGAGATAAGGACAATGATAGTAGCGCTGGGCTGCGGCATAGGCAAGGAGGACTTTGATATAAACAAGCTCCGCTATCATAAGGTTATTATAATGACAGATGCTGATGTCGACGGTTCGCACATAAGGACACTGCTTCTCACATTTTTCTACAGGCAGATGGCGCATCTGGTTGAAGGCGGCTACCTCTATATTGCCCAGCCTCCGCTGTTCAAGATAAAGAGAGGCAAGGTGGAAAAGTATATAAAGAATGAAACACAAATGGAAGACTTCATACTTGAGGCTGCAGTAGAAGGCCTTGCCCTGAGGCCAAAGGGCTCAAAGGCAGAGATAAAGGGCCAGGCCCTTTTCAAGATGCTGAAAACAGTGGCAAGATTTCAGGGGATAATAAAAAGGCTTAACAAGAGGAGGAAGGAAGGCGAGATAATAGCAGCCCTTGCCATGGAAGAGGGTTTTGGGGCAGATACGCTCAAGAGCAATAAGGCTATAAACAACCTGCTGGAGGATGTAAAAACATATATAAAGACATTTCACCAGGAGATAATGCCTGTGGAATTTTCAACGGATAATGATACAGAGCATGACTGCCTCAGCCTCAAGGCCGCATCAAAGAAGAACGGTGCGCAGATAGAAACAGCCATAGACTGGGATCTTATACACTCTCCGGAGTTTCAGGAGTTGAGGGTAATCGGCAAGGAGCTGAAGACCCTCGGCGCACCGCCTTTTTTGCTGAGGGCAGACGGGGATGGGGAAATAGAGCCCATAAAGATAAATACCTTTAAGGGGCTGATAAATCATGTGTTGGAACTGGGCAAAAAGGGGCTCTATATACAGAGGTACAAAGGACTTGGGGAGATGAACCCGGGGCAGCTCTGGGAAACCACAATGGATGTCGAGAAGAGGACATTATTGCAGGTAACAGTGGAAGATGCTGTTGAGGCAGACGAGATATTTACAAGGCTTATGGGTGACGAGGTTGACCCGAGGAGGGAGTTTATAGAAAAACATGCCCTAGAGGTTGCAAATCTGGATATATAGAGTATTTTAACTGTTGCCTCTTGTAAAAAATCTTTTATTTTATAAGACAAAACTGAGGATTAAATATAATTTCGGCATACTGTATTATTTGACACAACCTATTTTGTAGGCTATACTTTTGGAGCAAGGAGGCTGCTATGACCTTTACTGTTACCCTTTCTGAACTCGCACTTCTTCTTATCGGTATAGCCTTTTTTATACTGGTAATTTATCTTATCCCTGCAATTATTCAACTCCGAAGTACGGCGAAGGCTGTTGAAGATTTATCGCAAAAAGGGAAGGAAACTCTGGAAAACGCAAACTCACTTATAAAAAAGGCCAACTCTAACGCTGAGGAAGTAAGTGATATAATAAAGAGGTTTGCCGAGGTAGGGCGAAAGGCATTGCATCTTTTTGATATAGTGGTAACCCAGCTAAAGGGGCCCGTAATAACACTTACAAGTATC
>Ga0209343_10003725_pt1 | contig 19073 bp, 17 predicted proteins | sample RifCSPlowO2_02_FD_184026 | JGI IMG/M metagenome (GOLD analysis project Ga0209343, IMG submission 184026) | Groundwater microbial communities from Rifle, Colorado - Rifle CSP2_plank lowO2_0.2 (SPAdes) (version 2) | ecosystem: Environmental > Aquatic > Deep subsurface > Groundwater | place... | reverse complement strand
GTAATCTGCGACTGGTGGCTGATGGCGCGAACCAGTTGCAAATATGGACCAACAACACTCAAAGATTGTATATTGATTCTTCCGGCAATACTTTTGCTTCCGGGACTTTGCAAATTACCAACACATCCACTTTATACAATGATTTATTGCTTGGCGCAACCGCTGCCGGTCATTTGACCGGTACGAATAATTTGTTAGTCAACGGTCAATCAGAGTTTGATAATACTGCTTGGTTTGACGGCAGTTTGCGCGCTTCCTCCACACTATTAAGCACCGGCAATGTTACTTTTTACGGCGACACCACTCTCGGCGACGTGGCTGGCGATACCATCACCATTAACGGCCGTCTTTCCGCTTTAAATGTTTCTGATGGTTCAACTGCTACATCCTCATTGGCAAATAATTCTCTAACCGTTCGTCAAGTCATTGGCACATTTGATTCAGGCTACTTCAATGTTGACTCCTCCGGCAATATGAGCGCGTCAGGGACTTTAAATGTAGCGGTGGGAGGAGCAGTTGCTTCAACTTCAACCTCTAATGGCGGATGGATTCTTGGAAATGCCGGTGTGGCATCTGCCAAACTTTATATAGGTTCAGTTGGGGATGGAACCGGTGGAAATTATCCGGGACTTTGGATGGGTCAAGCGACCCCTTCCCTTACTAATTACGCTTTTTTAGTAACTGGTTCTGACTCCATATTTAATGCGCCGACTGGTGAAAATATATTCTTTCGCATTAACAACGCTAATAAAATGACAATGGATGGTACCGGCCAACTATCTGTTGGCGTAGATGGCGCTGCCGGACTTTTTGCTTTGGGGAAATTTTATATTAACTCCTCCGGCAATGTCTCAACTTCCGGCACTCTGTCTTTTACTGCCACTGCTGGCGGCGTTGTCTCTTCCACAGCTAATACTTTGCGTTTGGTGGGAACACCCTCTGGCACTAATAATGATTTTGAATTTTGGAATGGATTGGGAGTCTCAACAAGATTCCTTGGTTTTCAATATGCTGCCAGCGGCGCTAAAGCCAGCACCACCATTACTTCTTATATCTCTAATTCTGCTGGTTCAGCCGGTTTTGTCTTGAATACTGTTGCTGGAGGCGGAACCATGACTTCTTCCACCGTGCTTGACCGGGCTTTGTTGGCAGTACAGAACAATGGTGTCAATCAGTTTGTGGTCGGTGCCGGCGGTAATGTTTACGCTGATGAAAGTTTCATTGCCAACTCTACCGATTACGGCATTGCCGATATGGCCGAGTATGTTAATCTAACAACCGGTGAAACCGGCGAACCCGGCGATGTGCTGGTGGTTGATATGAACAATCCAAATCAATACAAAAAATCGTCTTCCGCCTATACCAAAGAAATTGCCGGCGTTATCTCTGATACCGGCGCTTTCCTCATGGGCGCTTCTGGCGAAGGCCGCGTTCCTCTGGCCTTGGCCGGTTTGGTTAAAACCAAAGTAACAGATGAAAACGGCCCGATTGTGGTTGGTGATTATCTTGTTTCAGCTTCCAAACCCGGCTATGCCATGAGATACGACTCTGAATCCAATAAATCAGCCGGACTGGTGGGCATGGCTTTAGAACCATTGGCAGAAGGTGAAGGCAAAATAACTATTATGATTAATAAGGGGTTGGTTAACGGCGGCGGCAGTTCGGCTACGCTCACTGTAAACGAAGAAAGTGATGGAACACTTACCAACAGTATTAGCTTAGATATACAAAACAAGAGTCTCTTGAGCGTCAGAGCCATCAACAACGAAGATAATCTGTGGTATATTGACGAAACCGGACTCTTGGTTGCCAAAAACATAAAAGCGGACAGCGTGCAAGCGAAAAAATTTGTAGTGAAGAAAAATAATGATAATAAGCAGACCAGCGTCGGCGAAGCGACAATTTTAAACAATTCAACATTGGTAAAAGTTGAAAACGAATTAGTAACGTCAAAAGTCAAAATCTTTATCACTTTCCGCTCAAACCCGAACGCTTTCTGGTGGATTTCCAAACAAGAGGAAGGAACGTTTGAAGTATCATTAAGCGAGCTTTCAGAAACCGATTTGACATTTGACTACTGGATCATCGGCACTGAAAACGCTGATGAAGAATCGATGGCCGAAGACACAACACAAACGACCAACGAAACTGATACACAACCGGAGCAACCGGTAGAACCAACCGCAGAAGAAGCTGAACCCGTCGCTCCAGCTGGAGAAACTGCCGAAACTGCCACGGATACAGAAACAGTAGCCGAAACTGCGCCGGAGACAGAAGAAGCGACTCCATCTGTGTCCGAAACACCTGCTGAATCCACGCCTGTGGAATCTTCCGAACAATTCCCTGCTCCGGCTGAAGGTGGTAGTTTATAATTATTCAAATACTAATTTAATACCAATATACTAATGTACTAATAATACTAATAGTATACTAATTTTTTCATCAAAGGGTATTAGTATCCATTAGTATCATTAGTACTCTATTCGTATATTAGTATTTTCATTTTATGGAAACACGTTTCACCAAAGTCCTGTCCGGTCTAACTAAATTCAGCCTATACACGCTGGTTTTTTTAATCCCCCTGTTCGTTCTGCCTTTTACTCAAGAAACGCGAGAGTTGAATAAATATTTCCTCCTCTATTTTTTCACTTTTCTCGCCCTCCTCTGCTGGCTTGGCAGTTCAGTCCTGAAAAAAACCTTTGAAATCAGACGCACGCCGCTGGATATCCCGCTTTTTATTTTTTGGGTGATATTTCTCGTCGCGTCAATTCTGTCGCAAGACAAATACCAAAGCTTTTTTGGCGATTTTGGTTTTCTTGGGATTTCTTTCATTGGTTTAACCGCTTTCATCTTATTCTATTTCTTAACCGTCCAAACACTAAATAAGTTGCCTCAAATTTTCGGCGTTGTCTATCTTTTTTTGCTGTCCAACACCATTGCCGCCGCATACTTCATTCTTTACAATCTCCGTTTATTTTCTTGGCCGAATTTCCTGCCGCAATTCAATCCTGTCAACGGCTCAAACACTCTGTGGGGAGCATATTTGGTTGTAACTTTCATTTTATCGCTCGGTTTGCTAACTATCAAAAAGAAAACGATAATCGCGGATATCTGCCTGATAATTCCAATGGTAATTTCTTTGGCCGCGCTTACCACTTTAGGATTCCGGGTAGTGTGGATTATCGCCGCCGCCGCGGTTTTTCTCCTCTTGGTTTGCTTCTTAACTTACGCGGACAAAATCCGCACCGTTTGGACGTCGGTAGCATTCGCCATATTGGTCATTGCCTTGATTTTTATATTCTTAAACGTGCCACGTTTTCTCACCGCTGAACTTCCGGCAGAAATTTCTTTATCTAGTGGAACATCATTCCAAATATCCTTTGACACCGTTACTGCAAGCGCCAAAAATTTCCTCTTTGGCACCGGTCCAGGCACTTTTATGTTTGATTTCTCCAAATATCGGCCAGTTGACTTTAACAACAACTTGCTCTGGAATGTCCGATTCCCGCAATCGCACGACAGTTTATTTGACTTGGCGGCAACCACAGGTATACTTGGCGCTCTTAGCTTTATCCTTTTAATCCTGACCGCTTTGGGTCTGATGTTAAGCACATGGCTAAAACATTTGCTGACTTTAAAAAAACGCCGTGTTGCCGAGACACGAGAAGAAGAGGTTGTTGGCGCGTTTGAAAAATCTCCTTTGATTTTTTGGAGTATTGCCGCCAGCTGGCTTACTCTGCTGATTACTTTTCCTCTAATGAATTTCGGCATGGCGCATTGGTTCGCTTTTTGGCTGTTTCTTGGGTTAATCGTTAATGCCAGCGCCCTTTTAGTAAAGGTTGAATTTCCTACCCAGCACATTTCCCTTAAAGCCACGCCTGAATTCGCCTTAGCCACTTCTTTCGGCTTTATTCTTATTTTCACAGCCATTATCGTTACGGGCATTTATTTAGGCCGTTATTTTGCGGCAGAGATCGTGTTTGCCAAAACTGTTAATCAGTCGATAGACCAGCGCATCAGCGCTCTAAATAAAATCGTCAGCTGGAATCCTCATCGCATCACTCTCCATCTCGCTTTAGCTGAAGCTTTTTTGAACAAAGCGACAGAAACGGCTGACAAGACAAAAGATGCTACCCAGGTTGGTAATCTGGTGGCTTCGGCCGTACAGTCCGCCAAAAACGCCACCAACTTATCGCCAAATAACATCGCCAGCTGGGAAAACCTCGCTACTATGTATGCCAACGCTCAAGCAATAACACCTGAAGCCAGCGGCTGGACGATAACCGCGCTGGAGCAAGCGCTGATATTGGAACCTACCAATCCGTCTCTTTATGTGGCTATGGGCGACGCTTTTGTTATGAAAAAGGATAATGCCGCGGCCAAAAAAAACTTTGAAACCTCGGTTTCTCTAAAACCAAATTTTTTGATAGGATATATGCGCTTGGCGTTATTGAGAGAAATTGAAAAAGATTTGGACGGCAGTATTGCCGCGCTGGAAAACGGGCTGTCTTACGGCATACAAGATCCGATTTATGTTTTTCAGTTGGGCAGGTACTACTTCAATCGTGGAAAAGAAAACGACAACGCGCAGGCGGAACTTGCTTTCAAAAAAGCTATCGCGTTGCAGCCGAATTACGTTGACGCGATATATGCTTTGGCTATGCTGTATGAAAACAATAACATAAAAAAAGAAGCTCTGACTCTTTATCAAAGAGCGCTTCAGCTCGTTCCCGGCAATCAGGAAATTAAAAATAGAATCAATCGGTTAAAAAATAGCGAGGCTCCCCCGCCGGCGCCTTCTAATCCATAACGCGAGCGAACACCTCCCTTGTTCCTCCCTTCGCAGGTCAAACCGGCTCTTCATAAAATACCGGCTCTTCTTCCAACAATGATTCTTCTTTCCAACCGCCACCCTCAAGATTTTTAATCAAAGGAATCGGGGTAGTTTTTTGTTCTGAACCGAATGGTACGTCTTCAATCTTTATTTCACTGCTACTGCCAGCGCTCATAAAACTTCCGCGGTCAATTTCCTCTTCTTCGTCTTCATCAATATCATCAGAATCAAAATCCTCACCCCGCTGTTTACCGTAACGATTCTCCAGCACAGCGCCGGCGCTATGCCATGCCGAAGTCTGGCTGTCCATTTCTTGAAACGGATCAAACGGCGAAGCGGAATCTAATTCTTCATCCCAAGCCAATTCCCTGTCCCATTTTTCTTCCTCTTCCTGCCTCGCGCGCCAGATGCTGATATCGCGGTTAATTTTTCCCAACATTTCACTGCCGGATAAATCGCGAAAGTCAGAATCAAAATTTTTATCAGCCAAAACCAAACGCTCAAATTCATCAATTCCCAATATTACTAAATCTCTCCCCTCCATTGGATCGTGCACGATTAATTTACTTCCGGTTTGTTTTGCCAAGTCTATTAAACGGTCGAGTGAGGACATAGAAATAAAATTAAATTTACTGCTGATATTATATAGGCTGGCGGAAAATGAGTCAAGAACAAAAATTCCCCCGCTATGCGGGAGAATTTTAAGTTTTCACTACACGAGTGTGGCAAAGAATTTTAAACATCTATTTGATAATCTAATCCTGAAAAATCAGGATCAACTTTGTAATCTGACTTTCGTCAAATTATCTCCAGAAAGGAGGTGATCCATCCCCAGCTTCCGCTAGGGATGCCTTGTTACGACTTCACCCTGATCACTGATCCTGCCTTAGTCCCCCTTACGGGAGCTTTCGGGCGTTACCAGCTTTCGTGGTGTGACGGGCGGTGAGTACAAGACCCGAGAACGTATTCAACGCGACGTTCTGATTCGCGTTTACTAGCGATTCCGGCTTCATAGAGTCGAGTTGCAGACTCTAATCTGAACTAGGGCCGATTTTGTGAGATTGGCTCCGCCTTGCGGCTTGGCTACCCTTTGTATCGGCCATTGTATCATGCGTGTCGCCCAGGACGTAAGGGCCATGCTGATTTGACGTCGTCCCCGCCTTCCTCCCGCTTGCGCGGGCAGTCCTCTGTGTACATTTAACACAGAATAGGGGTTGCGCTCGTTACCCGACTTAACGGTACACCTCACGGCACGAGCTGACGGCAACCATGCAGCACCTGTGTAGCACCCTCAAAGGCTTCCAATATTTCTATCGGAATGCAGCTACATTTCAAGTCCTGGTGAGGTTCCTCGCGTACCATCGAATTAAACCGCATGATCCACCGCTTGTGCGGGTCCCCGTCTATTCCTTTGAGTTTCAACCTTGCGGCCGTACTACCCAGGCGGCGCACTTAACGCGTTAGCTTTTTTAAACGGCACTGGGAGGGTCGATACTCCCAATACCTAGTGCGCATCGTTTAGGGCGTGGACTACTAGGGTATCTAATCCTATTCGCTACCCACGCTTTCGTCCTAGAGTGTCAGGCGCGTTCCAGCAAGCTGCCTTCGCCTTTGGTGTTCCTATCGATATCAGCGCTTATTACGACTACACCGATAGTTCCGCTTGCCTTTCCCGGCCTCTAGCTTGGAAGTTTCACCAGCAAACCTGAAGTTAAGCCTCAGGGTTTAACCAATGACTTTCCAAACCACCTTCGGGCTCTTTACGCCCAGTAAATCCGGATAACGCTTGAGGTCTCTGTATTACCGCTGCTGCTGGCACAGAGTTAGCAACCTCTTATTCCTCAGGTACCGTCACGAATTCGTCCCTAAGAAAAGCAGTTTACACCCCGAGGGGCTTCTTCCTGCACGCGGCGTCGCTCCATCAGCCTTTCGGCCATTGTGGAAGATTCTTGACTGCAGCCACCCGTAGGTGTCTGGGCAGTTTCTCAGTCCCAGTGAGGGGGGTCACGCTCTCACGCCCCCTACCCGTCGTAGCCTTGGTGAGCCATTACCTCACCAACTAGCTGATAGGACCTAGGTCCCTCTCCAAGTGCCGATCCCCACTTGCGTGAGGACAAGCTTTAAATGCGAATGACTTGCGTCCCCGCATTGCCATCGGGTATTAATTCACCTTTCGGTGAGCTATCCCCGTCTCGGAGGTGGGTTACCAAGGTGTTACTCTCCCGTCTGCCACTAACCGACTTGCGTCGGCTCGTACGACTTGCATGCCTTAAACACGCCGCCAGCGTTCATCCTGAGCCAGGATCAAACTCTCAAATACATTCGGCTTCGCTCAGTATTTTAAGCTGAATTAGACCGAACGTTTCAAAAAATGAGAGTGATTATTCCAATTAAGCCAAAGGCTTATTGGATTAAGGCTCTACTAATAAATAGACGTTTTGACCGCATACTCCGACCTAGTCGGAGAACGGATCATTCTTTGCCACATTCTTGCAGTGAATATAGAATGTGTTTTGATGGTAATTTTAAATTGTAATGTACATTCTCTCCCTTGGCTCGCCAAAGGCGGCTTTAAAGAAAGAAAAAAGAGGAAGCCATTCTGACTTACTCTTTTCTCTTTCCAGTATCCTTAATTTTGATTGGGACTTAGAAGAATGGTTAGTTGTAAAAATAGCTTATTTAGCCTGCTAATTGTATATGCTATCGCCAAGCCTGTCAATAGAGAGATATACACAGGAAACCCACAACACAAAACACAGTTAACATAACACATAATTGCGGGCTTGAGGCGCCACGTGTATCGTAATTGTGTTTTGTTAATTGGGTTCTGGGTTCTGATTTCGCCGCCATTTCTTTATCTCCCCATGATTGCCACTCAACAGTATCTCCGGCACTTTCCAACCCATAAACTCCGCAGGTTTTGTGTATTGCGGATACTCTTTCACTACATCACTTGAACACCTCATCACCTCATCACTTTTGTCTACAATCGGTGATGCAGTGATGCAGTGATGCAGTGATGCAGTGTTATGTGTCTCTTCTTCCAAACTCTCCTCATTCCCCAACACCCCCGGTATCAATCTTGACACCGCTTCAATAATAACTAAAGCTCCAAGCTCGCCACCGGCCAACACATACGGCCCGACAGAAACTTCCTCATCAACCATATAATCAACCACGCGCTGATCCACGCCTTCATAACGTCCGCAAACAAAGGTTATCTCTTTCATTTTTGATAATTTCTCCGCCATTCTCTGATCAAACTGCCTGCCTCTTGGCGACAACAAAATTGTCTTTTTTTTGACTTTATGGACTTTTGACTTTAAAGACTTTACGGACTTCAACGCTTTATAAACCGGTTCCGGTTTCATCACCATCCCCGGTCCACCGCCATACGGCGTGTCATCTGTTTTTTTATGTTTATCTTCCGCAAAATCGCGCAAATTAACCGTGTTAATTTTTATTAAATTATTCTTCCGCGCCCGTCCTAAAATTGACTCATCGCAGTAGGAGTTTATGATATTGGGAAAAATTGTGATGATGTTAAATTTCACAAGCGAAGGCTTGCGAAGCTAACGATGCTCACAAAGCTTACGAGGCATCGTGAGCCTTGTCGGCCTTGTTAGCTTGGTAAGCCCCGTATTTTATTTCTTCTTTCCACTCACAATCTCCGCCTCAATATTTTTTGGCACTTCCGCGTAGTGGTCAAATTCCATGGTGTAAGAAGCGCGACCTTGAGACATAGATCGCAAAGAGGTGGCGTAACCGAACATTGAGGCAAGCGGCACAATAGCTTTAACCACCTTCGCGGCGGCGCGGTCGCCCATTTCCTGAATTTGTCCGCGTTTGGCGGATAAATCGCCAATAACATCGCCCATATATTGCTCCGGCATTATTACTTCCACTTTCATAATCGGTTCCAAAATCACCGGGTTGGCTTTTGCCGCGGCGACTCTAAACGCCAAAATACCGGCCATCTTAAAGGCTAATTCGGAAGAATCAACATCATGATAGCTGCCATCAAACACCGAGGCTTTAATATCCACCACCGGATAACCGGCGATAATACCGCGGTTCAGCGCTTCTTTCACGCCTTTTTCAATTGGAGTGATAAACTCACGAGGGATGGTGCCGCCTCTGGTTTCATCAACAAATTCAAAACCCTTGCCGCGTTCCATCGGCTCCAAACGCAGCCAGCAGTGGCCATATTGACCGCGTCCGCCTGACTGTTTGATATTGTTGCCTTCGCCTTCGGCTGTTTGTCTGATGGTTTCTTTGTAAGCAACCTGCGGCGCGCCGACATTGGCTTCAACTTTAAACTCGCGGCGCATGCGGTCAACGATAATATCCAAATGCAATTCACCCATGCCGGAAATAATTGTTTGTAAAGTTTCAACATCAGTATGAATGCGAAATGTCGGATCTTCTTCCGCCAGCTTCTGCATGGCCATTCCCATCTTTTCAGCGTCTGCCTTGCTGTTTGGTTCAATCGCCACGGAAATAACCGGTTCCGGAAAAACAATCTTTTCTAACAACACCGGATGATTTTCATCGCAAAGAGTATCGCCGGTAGTCGTTGCTTTCAAACCGATCGCGGCCGCGATTTCACCGGCATACACATCGTTCACATCTTCGCGGGAATTAGCGTGCATACGCACGATACGGCTGATTCTCTCTTTCTCGCCATTGGAAGAATTTAAAAGATAGCTGCCGGAAGTCAATTTTCCCGAATAAACGCGAAAAAATGTCAATCTGCCGACAAAAGGATCGGTCGCGACCTTAAATGCCAAGGCCGCGAACGGCTTTTCGTCATCAGCTTTAATCGTAATTGTTTTCCCCTCATCGTCCGGATCATGCGCCACAACATCCGGCACATCCAACGGTGATGGTAAAAAATATACAACGCCATCCAATACTCTTTGCACTCCGATATTTTGCAAAGCGCTGCCGGTAAACACCGGATACATTTCGTCAGTCAAAACCAACTTACGAATCGCTCGCCTGATTTCATCCGAAGTCAAATCATTTTTTTCTAAATATTTATTCATTGTGGCTTCATCGGCTTCCGCCACTTTTTCCAAAAGCTTAGCGCGGTACTGTTGAGCTTGATCAACTAAATCCGTTGGAATATCAAACTCGGTGATATTCATTCCGTGGTCGCCCTCAAACTTAACCGCTTTCATGTCAATTAAATCAATCAAACCGCCAAATGTTGACTCGGCGCCAATTGGCAATTGCACCGCGAACGCTTTTGGCGACAAACGTTCTTGAATGGAAGCTAAACTCATGTAAAAATCCGCGCCCATCTTGTCCATTTTATTTATAAAACAAACTCGCGGCACCTTATATTTATCCGCCTGGCGCCAAACAGTTTCTGATTGCGGCTCTACGCCTTGTGAGCCGTCAAACACCGCTACCGCGCCGTCAAGCACGCGCAAAGAGCGCTCCACCTCAACCGTAAAATCCACGTGGCCGGGGGTATCAATAATATTGATGCGGTGATCTTTCCAAAAACAAGTGGTGGCGGCGGAAGTAATGGTAATGCCGCGCTCTTTCTCTTGCTCCATCCAGTCCATCGTGGCCTCGCCGTCATGCACTTCGCCGATTTTATGTTTCTTGCCGGTATAAAAAAGCACGCGCTCGGTGACGGTTGTCTTGCCGGCGTCAATGTGGGCCATGATGCCGATATTTCTGGTTTTGTCTAATGAATATTCTCGGGGCATAATAAAATAAAAATTGAAAAATCAAAATGGAAAATTCAATAACAAAAAAACGATTAATTACGACGGCGAGCGAAATGAGCAAAGGCTTTGTTCGCCTCGGCCATGCGGTGAGTGTCTTCTTTTTTCTTAATCGCGCCGCCAGTCCCGGCCATCGCGTCCAACATTTCAGACGCCAAACAGTTTCGCATGCCGCCGCTTTTGCGCGCTTTAGCCGCGGCAATCAGCCAACGAAATGCCAGAGCATTCTGGCGATCTGAAGAAACCGGCATTGGCACTTGATAATTGGCGCCGCCGACGCGGCGGGAACGGACTTCAACCGCTGGGCGAATCGCGTCCATCACTTCTTCAAACAATTTCACCATGTCTGTCGCCGGTTTTTTTTCTTTCAATATTTCTAGAGCGCCATAGACAATATCCTGCGCCACGGTCTTTTTGCCATTCTTCATAATTACATTGATAAATTTGGCAATAATAAGATTATTGAATCTTGAGTCCGGCGCTATGGTTCGCTTGGCTATTTGCTTGCTTCTCGGCATAAATAAAAATTATTAAATGATTGGATTACTTTTTGACTTTCGGTCGTTTGGCGCCGTAAACTGAACGACTGCGTTTGCGGCCTTCCACGCCTTGAGTGTCATAAACACCGCGTACAATATGATAACGCACGCCCGGCAAGTCTTTCACCCGTCCGCCGCGAATCAAAACAATGGAGTGTTCTTGTAGATTGTGACCCTCGCCCGGGATATAAGCGATTACTTCAACGCCATTTGAAATTCTGACTTTCGCGACTTTACGCAAAGCGGAGTTCGGTTTTTTCGGCGTGGCAGTGTAAACTTTCAAACATACACCTCTTTTGAACGGCGCGCCGTGGCGCAATTCCGTTTTTTTGCGGTGCAAACTGTCATAAGTAAACTGCAAAGCCGGCACGCCGGACTTACTTGGCTTGTCCCTTCTCCCCTTGCGCAATAATTGGTTGATTGTTGGCATAACTCTAATTAAAAAATAAAAAATCAAAATTAAAAATGGCTTGCCAGCCATTTACACAACAATAAGAAATTTCACAATCTCTTAAAGCGTATAAATCAGCCAACCGGCGATTATCTTCCCCACGATCTAGTCGGGGGTACTCACGCAATTTTTAAGATGGCGATATTGTATATTATAATGAAAAAGTTGTCAACCATTGACTTTGGGGATAAGATCTAGTATAAAATAAACAGCTCTTTCCACTGTGGGAAGAATGCCAAAAAAAAGTCTGGTGGTTTTAAGCGTCCGTGTTGGGCGCAGGAGGAAACAAAATGCAGTTCACTAGAAGACACGCGTTCGGGATTGTGATCGGGGTCGCGGCGACGATCGTTGCCGCAAACGGGCTCAACATGTTTCTCAACTGGGAAACCGCGGCCATCGTCTGCGGACTCCTGCTCGGCCTGGAGGCTGGGTTCTGGTCCGGCTTCCCGGGGCTCACCTACGAGGTTCACGCGCGGATCTTCAATAGGCTGCTCACCAAGGAATTCTGGAGCGGGCTCGGGGAGGTTTTCGGTGTCGTCATCTTCTACGCGACCGCCATCGTTGGAATCGTCCTGTCCGCGTACACAGGAGTCGTGGCATCCAAATGGCTATACAACCAACAATGGCTACTCCAGCTGATGAACGAGGATGCCGGCATCAGCACAAGAGGGACAGAACCGTCCTGTCTGATCCTTGCAATCTTGCTGGCGTATGTTGCGGTGATGGGTCTGTCTAACGTGCTCAACCACCACTCGCACAAGCGCCTGAAATGCTGCCTGCTGCACATACCAATCAGCCTCGCCATTGGTCTGTTGGTACCGGTAGCGTTACCGGTACTCATCGTGGCTCTTGTTCTGGTAGCAGGCGCGGGCGTGATCATATCCGCCGGGATGATAGTTTACTGCCTGCTAACAGTCGCCGCGCGTCAAGAAGCGGCCACTATCACCGTCGGAGTGATTGTCGGAGGAATAAGCGGCTTGTGCTACGGCCGCTGGACACAACTCGCATTCGGGCCAACCACCCTCTCCATCATGGTCGGTGCGGCAGCTGGCTTGGCAAGCGCGTACGCGGCATACAGACTTGGACGTCTGTTGCCGACCGCCGACAAGCCGGCAACCGAAACCGCTTCATAACCCCCACCCACCACTGCCGCAGACAATACACAGCGCCTTCTTCACCTCGCGACCAACGCGAAGCAAAGAGGCCGGTATTGCCTGCGGAATACCCCGAGTACTTTTTACAAAAAATATTCAGGGTAAACCAAAACACCCGCGAAAAGGGTGTTTTTGTTTGACAGGTATCACTATCTAATTCAAAATCTTATGTGTTTTGTTAACTGTGTTCTGTGTTCTGATTAAAACAATCCCATCCCACCAGTAAACAACCCAGTCAAATAAACAATCACTGGCATCAAAAACTGGAATCCGCCGATAATAAAAGCCAGCAAAATAATAAAACCGTAACGTTCTAAAACTTCTCTGACTTTGAACATTGAATCCGGAAGAATCGCGTAAAGCAATTTTGATCCGTCCAAAGGCGGGATTGGCACCAAATTAAAAACTGCCAAAAGCACATTGGCATACACAATTACGGTTAAAAAAATCGTCAGCGGGCTGATCGGCAAATACCTGATTAAGAGGCCAAAAACAAAAGCCAACGACAAATTAGAAAGCGGTCCGGCAACTGCCACCATGGCCGGACCCCATTTTTGATTACGCAAATTATATGGATTAAATGGCACTGGTTTGGCATAAGCGAACAAAAATCTGCCGCCGGTCATGAAAAACAAAAATAACGGCATCAAAATCGTCCCCCACATATCAATATGAGCGACCGGATTCAAAGTCAGCCGGCCCGCGTATCTCGCGGTCGGATCTCCGAGCCTGTCCGCCATCCAGCCGTGACTATATTCATGAATGATGGAGGAAGGGATGATGATGACGAGGAAGAATAGGAGTTGAGTTAGTTCCATAAAAATTAAATATACCAATATACTAATTTACTAATGATACTAATGTATACCAATACCCTTTGATGTAAATATTCGTATATATTAGTATCATTAGTACTCTATTTGTATATTAGTATCTTTGACTTGACAAAACATCTCTGTTAATATACAATATCCGCACTTTAACCCATATTACCACACTTCTAAAAATAATTCTATGTCCAGAAAATGCACAACCTGCGGCAAAGGTTCAAAACGCGCCGCTAACCGCAGTCATGCTAATAATAAAACTTTGCGCCGGCAACATCCAAATCTTCAGCTTTCGGACGGAGTTTTGACCTGCACTCGTTGCATCCGCACCGCGAGTAAAAAGGCGAGGTAAATTCATCCACAAAGTGTGATGTAAATAAACCCCGGGCTATAGCGCAGTTGGTAGCGCGCATGCATGGGGTGCATGAGGCCGTGGGTTCAAGTCCCACTAGCCCGACAAAACAAACCCTGCACCAGAACGGTGCAGGGTTTTTATGACTTCAAAATTTATATATTCAAGTCGTCAACCGCGCTGGTGTCAACAACATCTGGTGTTGCTGCTGGCGCCATCATCGGTCTTGAATGCTTGCCGCCGACCGGCTCGTTGATTTTCAGATTAACGCGCGCGTTGTTCTTCGCGCCGACGATACGCAACAAAGTGCGGATGGCGTGGGCGGTCTGCCCTTGACGACCGATGACATAACCAATGTCACTAACGTCAACATCTAAAGTGAGTAAAACACCGCGCTCGTCAACACTGCGGGCCACTTTCACGGCCTCTGGCTTGCCAACGATTCCTTTCACGAGAAACTCGAGAAATGCTTGATCTTGGTTCATATTCTCCAAAAAATTAATAAACTTAAGTGTACATCTTCCTAACTGTGTCGACTAACTCAGTTTCAGAAGCTTAATCATTATAGCAAATCATATTTTTGCTGTCAATGCCAGTCCACGCGACATGTGAGTGGATAAAAACACCCTGACGTTAGGCCAGGGTGAAATTTATTTTATGCCGCCGGAGCTTCTTTCTTCTTTTTTGCCTCTTCTATCTTGGTTTTGCGCTTCTTAGAAAGAAACACAGAACGTTTTTTCTTTTCGTCTGAAATAATGCCATTCTTTAACAACAAATTGTGGACAGTGCTTGATGGTTGAGCGCCAACCGACAACCAATATTTAACTCTTTCCACTTTCAACTCTAACTTTTTTTCTTTATTTACCGGACTATAGTGGCCAAGAATTTCTAAGCTGCCGGCTTGAGTATCACGAGCTTTTTCCGATACAATCAATCGGTAGGTTGGTTGTTTGGCCTTGCCTAAACGCTGTAAACGTAACATTAACATAATTAAAGATAGTAAATAAATAATAGACGACGATTTTCAAAGAACGAGTATATAATAGCCAAAAGCCGAATAAAAGTCAAGAGCTGACCAACACCTCCCTCGCCCTCCTCCGAGGAGGGAACTTATAAACTCCCCTCTCGGAGAGGGGCAGGGGGTGTGTTCGCGATAGGTCAATTTAACAATATCTTTTTATATTTTTAAATATTCTATAAACCTCATACCTCCACTCGCTCAAAACCACATCCATCGCCATCGGATAATCCCGCCGCTCGCCGCCAAAACCGGCTTTAAATCTGGTTATGCCTGTCCATGGGTGATTGGCAGGCCAGCAAAAATCATTGAAACAAGTGGTTGCGCCGATTTTAGCATCTGGCGCGATGCCGCCAAAATCATAATACTGACAACCCAATTTCTTTCCCAATTTTATTCCTTCCAATTGCAAAAAATACGGCGCCATCAAATTGCGCTGCTCGTTCCCGGATACGCCATGTAAATAAGTAATTGTATCGCCAAACACCGTCAGCAAAATCGCCGCGATCGGCTTGCCCTGAGCAGAGCCGAAGGGATAATACGCGGTTAGTTGATGGCAAAAATTATTTTCCAGCATTTTCTTATAATACTCTTTCGGATGGCTTTTGAATTTATCGCGTTCTGTCGTCGCCAAATTCAACTGCCAAAAAACCCCCGCGTCTTTTTCTGATTTAATTACCACGCCCTTTTTCTCAGCCAAACGAATATTGTAGCGAGTTTTTTCATGCATCGCGGCGAGGAGCTGTTCCTCTGTTTTGCTTATATCTAAAATAAGAGTGTTTTGGGGTTGACGATTCTTTGTTGGACGTAGGACGTATGACGTAGGACGTAGGAGGTTGGATGGCTCAATTCTTATAAAAGAAAAAAAATTTTCTTTACAATACTTAATTACACTCGTAAGCTCCATGTCAAAAGCAATAAATCTTGGAACATACAAATACTTCCACCCAAATCCGAGTCGGTGCGCAAACCCCTGCCCTTGCCACCCCACCTTGCCATTCTCAACCACCTGCAGACGCAAAACATCTTTACCGCTTTGTCGCTGGAACTCACCCCAATCCCAAGACTGCAAAAACTCCGCCGGCTTTCGCGCCAGCTCCCAATTATCCCATTCCTGCTTGTTTTGGCAGATTTTGATTTCCATGCGGATATTTTAGCGAAATTACACTATTTTGGCAATAACACAAACAGGCCTTGATTTATCAGCTAAGCTATGCTATAATTAGAGCCAGTTTAACTCATCATTCAATTTCTATCAATCACAATTAAAAATTGGAAATTGAAAATTATAAATTCTTAACACTATGGGTGTTCCATCAAAACGACGCACATCTCGCTCAAAAAAAGACCGCGCCTCTCATTTTGCTTTCAAAGCGATTGGCATAACCAAATGCGGTGAATGCGGGACAATGATTATCCCGCATCGCGCTTGCGGCAAATGCGGTTATTACAAAGGAAAAAGAGCCGTTGACAAACAAAAACGCGCCACCCGCTCAGCCAAACGCAAAAAAATGATTGGTAAATAATTTATGCCGTCCCGCCATCTCGCCCGTTCCATTGCCATGCAATCACTTTACCAGTGGGATTTTCGCGGTTGTCCAATGAGTGATCTGCCGGCGATAATTGAACAAAATCTGGCAGAATTCGGCGCCGGATTGGAAGCTGACAAAAATTTCGTGAAAGAAACGGTTGATGGTGTTATCAACAATCTGACGGAAGTGGATAAAACAATCGCTGAATATGCTACAAATTGGCCGGTTGAACAGCTGTCGTTGGTTGACCGGAATATTTTGCGCATCGGCATATTTGAAATGAAATTCAACAAAGAGATTCCGCCAAAAGTCGCCATCAACGAAGCGATTGAAATCGCCAAAAATTACGGCGGTCCGTCATCCGGCAAATTCGTCAATGGCGTCCTCGGAGCGATTTACAATGATATTATGAAATCAAAAACAACAAAATAATTTTATTAATCACTGCCTGATTGTTACCTTGTTATGTGTGTAAACACGCGGCCAGGTAATAATATGGCAGGCCTAAACCATATTATCTATGCAACCGACAATGGAAGAATACAAAACCAAAAATTTCAGTGAATTGGAGGAAAAAATCGGAATTAAATTCAAACAACCGAATTACCTTGTCCAAGCTTTAGTCCATCGTTCATATTTAAATGAAAACCGCGCTTTTCCACTGGGACACAATGAGCGATTGGAATTTCTTGGCGACGCGGTGCTGGAACTGGTGGTAACCGAATTTCTCTTTGAAAATTATTTGAATCCGGAAGGCGAGCTGACTAACTGGCGCGCGGCTTTGGTCAACGCTAAAATGTGCGCGCAAGTGGCGAACGAAATCGGCCTGGAACAATACCTGTTTTTAAGCCATGGCGAATCCAAAGACGCGGGCACAAAAGCGCGTGAATATATTCTCGCCAATGTTATGGAATCGCTGATCGGCGCCATTTACATTGATCAGGGCTGGGAAGTCGTGGAACAATTTATCACGCGCTGGATTATTACCAAACTGCCGGTGGTATTGGAAGAAGGATTGTGGATGGATCCGAAATCGCGTTTTCAAGAATCTGCCCAAGAAATTGTCGGCATCACGCCAACTTACCGAGTTTTGGGAGAAGAAGGACCGGATCACGCCAAAGAATTTGTGGTTGGTGTTTACCTTGATAAAGAAAAAATCGCCGAAGGCAAAGGCACGAGCAAACAGGAAGCGCAAGTTTCTGCCGCCGAAGCCGGACTGAAAGCAAAAGGCTGGAAAGGCCCGACTATTGAAGTGTTTAAACAAGAGAGTGAGGTGGATTATTTGGGATAACAACTGTCATTGCGAGCCTTCGCAGGCGAAGCAATCCACACCGTCGTCATGCCGTCTCGCGCGGCCGCTGGATTGCTTCGTCAGCCGATGCGAATCGGGCTTCCTCGCAATGACGGATACACGCGCTGCTAGCTCAATTGGTTAGAGCAGGGGCCTCTTAAGCCCAAGGTTCCGGGTTCGATTCCCGGGCGGCGCACGACGACATGATGCATAATACACACAACATGATACATGTGATTTGTATCGTGATGCGTGAATCCTGTATCGTGTTATTTTTTCTGCCCTCGTCGTTCAACGGATAGGACACCAGGCTTCGAACCTGGTGATGTGGGTTCGACTCCTGCCGAGGGCACAGATACCAAAAAAAAATGTTAGATAAAATACCCTGTCACCACTCAAATGAGCTTGACAGGGTGTTTTTTATTTGTTATGCTAAAAACAGTTCATTAACCAAAAAGGAGGTAAAGATGAACTTGGATAAATTCCTGAACTACGGTATCTGGTTCGCTCTTTTCGGCATATTGGTCGGTCTCGTTGCGTTGCCTCGTGGCGGCGCCATTTTAATTGTGTTGTTAGTGATAGTTGCCCTAACTATCCTATTGATGATTAAGGGAATTCTCATGCTGGCTGACGTTTACGACTCGCTTCCTCCCAAGGGACAGGCGAAAGTAAAACGCTACGGTAAACGCACAGCTTTGGCAATTATAGATAAGGTGAAAAAAAATGAAAAGTATCGCGATGTCGCTGAATTCTTTGAGAAGATTCTCCGAGACTGAACAAGAGCCGTGGGGAGGCGCTGACTCCTGTCGCCCTCCCCTTCCATCCTAAATTTTAAAAACATTAAAAAAGACCCGAATGGGTCTTTTTTATTCTGTAAATATTCACACAAAAGTCCAGATAGGGACTTGCTGTTTCCATATACTAAAACTGTCCATTCGTTTTTAGCCCCAAAAGGGGCGACAGATAGTAGCCAGGCACTTTAGTGCCTGGAAGAATCTTTAGATAATAATTTTGCTCTTTCTTTGGTGCTAAAAATCGCATGAAACAATAAATTGGAATAGGTGTTAGACATGTACTTGTGTCGTCCCTACGGGACTGAATTTTAAACGGTGATTTATCCCAGGCACTGAAGTGCCTGGCTATTATCTAGCGTCCCTGACGGGACTTGTGTACGAACAATTTCTTACCTTACATTCAATTTAACAACACCTCATCCCCCGACAAAATTATCTGTTGGCCGGTGACCGTGTCTTCGGCCGTGATTTTTACTTTGGAAGTTAAATTCGTTTGCGAGGAATTTTTGTTTTTAAGAACCAAACCGAATTGCAAAGCCA
>Ga0209343_10003720_pt1 | contig 19089 bp, 18 predicted proteins | sample RifCSPlowO2_02_FD_184026 | JGI IMG/M metagenome (GOLD analysis project Ga0209343, IMG submission 184026) | Groundwater microbial communities from Rifle, Colorado - Rifle CSP2_plank lowO2_0.2 (SPAdes) (version 2) | ecosystem: Environmental > Aquatic > Deep subsurface > Groundwater | place... | reverse complement strand
GAAGGTCACCATGCTCAAGCTGGATCCCTATATCAACGTCGATCCGGGCACCATGAGCCCGTTCCAGCACGGTGAGGTGTTCGTCACCCACGACGGCGCCGAGACCGACCTCGACCTGGGCCACTATGAGCGGTTTATCCGCACCACCATGACCCAGAACAACAACTTCACCACCGGTCGCGTCTACGAAGACGTGCTGCGCCGCGAGCGCCGGGGTGATTACCTGGGCGCGACCATCCAGGTCATTCCGCATATCACCGACGAGATCAAACGCCGCATCATCAAGGGTGCCGGCGATGCCGACGTGGCCATGGTCGAGATCGGTGGCACGGTCGGCGATATCGAGTCCCAGCCGTTCCTCGAGGCGATCCGCCAGCTGCGGGTGGAAGTGGGCGCCAAGCGCGCCATGCTGATGCACCTGACCCTGGTGCCTTATATCGCCACCGCCGGCGAGACCAAGACCAAGCCGACCCAGCACTCGGTCAAGGAACTGCGTTCCATCGGCCTGCAACCGGACGTGCTGATCTGCCGCTCCGACCATCCGATCGATGTGTCCTCGCGGCGCAAGATCGCGCTGTTCACCAACGTCGAAGAGCGTGCGGTGATTTCCCTGGAAGACGTCGACACCATCTACAAGATCCCGGGCGTGCTGCATGCCCAGGGCCTGGATGATTTCGTCGTCGAGCGTTTCGGCCTGCAATGCGGCCCGGCCGACCTGTCCGAGTGGGATCGGGTGGTGGATGCCAAGCTCAACCCGGAAAAAGAAGTCAATATCGCCATGGTCGGCAAGTACATGGAGCTGCTGGACGCCTACAAGTCGCTGATCGAGGCGATGAGCCACGCCGGCATCCAGAACCGCACTAAGGTCAACCTGCGCTATATCGATTCCGAAGATATCGAGAACCAAGGCACCGCCCTGCTGGAAGGCGTCGACGCCATCCTGGTGCCTGGCGGCTTCGGCTTGCGTGGCGTGGAAGGCAAGATCAAGACAGTGCAATACGCCCGCGAGAACAAGATTCCCTACCTGGGCATCTGCCTGGGCATGCAGGTGGCGGTCATCGAGTTCGCCCGCAATGTGCTGGGCTGGAGCGATGCCAACTCCACCGAATTCGATACCAGCAGCAAGCATCCGGTGGTCGGCTTGATCACCGAATGGCAGGACGCCGCAGGCAGCGTCGAACAACGCAGCGATGCCTCCGATCTGGGCGGCACCATGCGCCTGGGCGCCCAGGATTGCCAGCTGATGAGCGGTTCCAATGTGCGTGAGTGCTACGGCAAGGATGTGATAGTCGAGCGTCATCGCCATCGTTACGAAGTGAATAACAACCTGCTGCCGCAATTGCTCGAAGCGGGCCTGAAAGTCACCGGTCGCTCCGCCGACGGTGCCTTGGTCGAAGTGGTCGAGGCGCCGGATCATCCCTGGTTCGTGGCGTGCCAGTTCCACCCCGAATTCACCTCCACGCCCCGTGACGGCCATCCGCTGTTCAGTGGTTTCGTCAACGCCGCCCTGGTGCAGCAAGCGAAGAAGGCATAAGGACATGACGCAGAAAATCATCAAGGTTGGCGCCATCGAGATCGCCAACGACAAGCCGTTCGTGCTGTTCGGCGGGATCAACGTGATCGAGTCCCGCGACCTGGCCATGCGCGCCTGCGAGGAGTATGTACGGGTCACCGAGAAGCTCGGGATTCCCTATGTGTTCAAGGCCAGCTTCGACAAGGCCAACCGCTCGTCCGTGACCTCCTTCCGCGGCCCGGGCCTGGAAGAGGGCATGAAGGTCTTCGAGGACGTGAAGAAGACCTTCGGCGTGCCGGTGATTACCGACGTGCATGAGCCGTATCAGGCCGCCCCGGTGGCCGAGGTGTGCGACATCATCCAGCTGCCGGCCTTCCTCTCGCGGCAAACCGACCTGGTGGTGGCCATGGCCAAGACCGGCGCGGTGATCAATATCAAGAAAGCCCAGTTCCTCGCGCCCCAGGAGATGAAGCACATCCTGGCCAAGTGCGCGGAGGCGGGTAACGACCAGCTGATTCTCTGCGAGCGCGGTTCCAGCTTCGGTTACAACAACCTGGTGGTGGACATGCTCGGCTTCGGCATCATGAAGCAGTTCAACTACCCGGTGTTCTTCGACGTGACCCACGCCCTGCAGATGCCGGGTGGGCGCGCCGACTCCGCCGGTGGCCGCCGTGCCCAGGTCACCGACCTGGCCAAGGCCGGCATGAGCCAGGGCCTGGCCGGCCTGTTCCTCGAGGCCCATCCGGACCCGGACAACGCCAAATGCGACGGTCCTTGCGCCCTGCGTCTGGACAAGCTGGAGCCGTTCCTCACCCAGCTCAAGCAGCTGGATGATTTGATCAAGAGTTTTGTGCCGATTGAGACTGCCTGAAACGGTAATTCTCCGGTAAAGTGCCTTTTGTATACAATCTGACCTTGTAGTCAGTACATGTTGCGCGTTGGAACACTCGCCGGCGCGCACTGAGTATCCAGCCCGGCGCTACCCCTTTCTTCAACTTTTTGGAGTGCTACACGCAATGGCAAAGATCGTCGACATCAAAGGCCGTGAGGTTCTCGATTCCCGTGGTAACCCGACTGTGGAAGCCGATGTGATTCTCGACAGCGGCATCATCGGCAGCGCTTGCGCGCCGTCCGGTGCGTCCACTGGTTCGCGCGAAGCGCTGGAATTGCGTGATGGCGACAAGAGCCGTTATATGGGCAAGGGCGTGCTCAAGGCCGTGGCCAATATCAATGGCCCGATCCGCGACCTGCTGCTGGGTAAGGACGCCATCGACCAGAAGGCGCTGGACCTGGCGATGATCGCCCTCGACGGCACCGAGAACAAAGCCTCCCTGGGCGCCAACGCCATCCTCGCCGTGTCCCTGGCCGCCGCCAAGGCCGCCGCCCAGGCCAAGGGCGTGCCGCTGTACGCGCACATCGCCGACCTCAACGGCACCCCGGGCGTCTACTCCATGCCGGTGCCGATGATGAACATCATCAACGGTGGCGAGCACGCCGATAACAACGTCGACATCCAGGAGTTCATGGTCCAGCCGGTTGGCGCCAAGACCTTCTCCGATGCGCTGCGCATGGGCACCGAAATCTTCCATCACCTCAAAGCCGTGCTCAAGGCCCGTGGCCTGAGCACCTCGGTGGGTGACGAAGGTGGTTTCGCGCCGAACCTGGCGTCCAACGAAGACGCCCTGGCCGCTATCGCCGAAGCCGTGGCCAACGCCGGCTACAAGCTGGGCGAGGACGTGACCCTGGCCTTGGACTGCGCCTCCAGCGAGTTCTTCAAGGACGGCAAATACGACCTGGCCGGCGAAGGCAAGGTGTTCGACGCTGCAGGCTTCGCCGATTACCTGGCCGGTCTGGCCGAGCGTTACCCGATCATCTCCATCGAAGACGGCATGGACGAGTCCGACTGGGCTGGCTGGAAAGTCCTGACCGACAAGATCGGCGCCAAGGTGCAACTGGTGGGTGACGACCTGTTTGTGACCAACACCAAGATCCTCAAGCGCGGCATCGACGAGTCGATCGGCAACTCGATCCTGATCAAGTTCAACCAGATTGGCACCCTGACCGAAACCCTGGAAGCCATCCAGATGGCCAAGGCCGCCGGCTACACCGCGGTGATCTCGCACCGCTCCGGTGAAACCGAAGACAGCACCATCGCGGATCTCGCCGTGGGTACTGCGGCGGGCCAGATCAAGACCGGTTCGTTGTGCCGCTCCGATCGCGTATCCAAGTACAACCAGCTGCTGCGCATCGAAGAGCAGTTGGCCGGTAAGGCGCCGTATCGCGGTCGTGCCGAGTTCCGTGGTTGAGCTCAGGCATGGTAAAAGAGGGGCGGCGCGAGCCGCCCCTTTTTCGTCCGGATGCTCCTTCTGCTATGCGTAGTCCTAATTGGTTGTTCGTTGTGCTGATCCTGTTGCTGGCTGGCCTGCAATATCGTCTGTGGGTGGGCGAGGGCAGCCTGGCTCAGGCGACCCAGTTGAAGCAGCAAATTGCCGATCAGCGCGGCGAGAATGAGCAACTGCAAGAGCGCAACCGCATCCTCGAGGCGGAAGTGCTGGAGCTGAAAAGCGGTATGGAAACCGTCGAGGAGCGTGCCCGCCAGGAGTTGGGCATGCTCAAAGAGGGCGAAACCCTCTATCAGCTGGCCGAATGACGGCCAGTCTCTTGCCCAATTTCTGGGCCCTGATTCCGGCTGCCGGGGTGGGCAGTCGCATGGCGGCCGACCGGCCCAAGCAATACCTGGAGTTGGCCGGCAAAACCATTATCGAACACAGCCTGGCCTGTTTTCTCGATCACCCGCAGTTGCTCGGGGTGGTGGTCAGCCTGGCGGCAGATGATCCCTACTGGCCGAACCTGGCTTGCGCCCGTGATCCACGCATTCAGCGCGCCGAGGGCGGTCGTGAACGTGCCGACTCGGTGCTGGGTGGCTTGCTGCGCCTGAGTGAACTGGGCGCCCAGGAGCGCGATTGGGTGCTGGTGCATGATGCGGCGCGGCCCAATCTGGCCCGTTCGGACCTGGATCTGCTGCTCGCGGAACTGGCGGACGATCCCGTGGGCGGCCTGCTGGCGGTGCCGGCGCGCGATACCCTCAAGCGCGCCGGGACGGATGGGCGGGTGCTGGCAACAGTCGACCGCGCGCCTATCTGGCAGGCCTATACCCCGCAGATGTTTCGCCTGGCCGAGTTGCAGCGGGCCCTGGCGGATGCCTTGCTGGCCGGAGTGGCGATTACCGATGAGGCTTCGGCAATGGAGTGGGCGGGGCAGGCGCCACGCTTGGTCGAAGGGCGGGCGGACAACCTGAAAGTGACCCGGCCCGAGGATCTGCAGAGTCTGGCTCGGCTCTGGCGACGGCCTTAGAACGTAGGATGGGTTGAGCGGCGCACGGGGTTCGGCGTTGTGCTGGAGTCCAGCGCTTTGCGCCGCTAACCCATCCTACGCCTGCGCCGGCTATGGCAGGCCAACGGCTAGCCGCCCGGCTGGTTGTTCGCCCGGGCGGCTCAGCCTTGCGCGTCAGTGGGTGCGGATCTTGCTGATGTCGCGTTCCAATGCAGTGCTGAGTTTGCAGATGGCGCCCTCTATGGCCTTTTCCAGGTGGTCGGCGTTTTGCGAAACCAACACCGGGTCGCGACCTTTAGAGCGCGCTTCGATCAGGCAGCGTTTGTCCAGCGTGCCGCCTTTGTGGGCGTGCTCATCGCTGAGGTGAACCTCGACGCGGGTCAGGTGATCCTCGAAGCGTTTGATCTTTTCCTCAACACGCTTGCCAATAGTGGTCATAAAGTCGAGTGAAGCTTCGATATGGTGGTCACTGCGTACCAGTACTTGCATAGCGGTATCCTCTTTTGCGGGTCGAGGGATGGGCAGGGCTAAGGACTTGGTTAACTCTGCTGGTGGGACGCATCGTGCAGTGCTGAGGTTCCCCCTGTGGCTGTAGCAGGTGGTTGCGCGCGGTATTCGCGGCGTTGCGCCAGACCCTGCTTAAGAAAATCGACCAGCTGGCGAACCTTGGGCGACAGGTGACGTTGTTGCGGATAGAGCGCCCATACCGCCGTGTTGGGGGGCTGGTGGCTTTCCAGCAGGGATACCAGGGCTCCGCTGCGCAGATGCTCTAATACATAGTAGTCCGGCAACTGGCACAACCCAAGGCCGCGCAAGGCGGCGTCCAGCACTGCCTGGCCACTGTTGCAGCGCCAGTTGCCCTGTACCCGCTGGGCCGATTCGCGGCCGTCCAGCTGAAAATTCCACACCTCCGAACTACCGACCAGGCAGTTGTGCCGGCCGAGTTCCGACAGGCTGTGCGGGCGGCCGTAGCGCTGCAGATAATCCGGCGCCGCGCACAGGTACATCTGCCGCGGCGCCAGGCGCGTGGCCACCAGACGCGAGTCCTGCAGGCGGCCCAGGCGGATGGCCAGGTCGAGGCCTTCATGCAGCAGATCCAGGGTGCGGTTGCTCAGTTCTATATCGACGCGCAGCTGCGGATGGCGGCTCATAAAGTCGGTCACCAAAGGCACTATAAAGCGTTCGCCGTAGGCCACCGCGCAGGTCATGCGCAGCAGCCCCTTGGGTTCGCCGCCCAGGTCGCCGACCGCGCGCAGGGCTTCCTCGCGGGCATCCTGCAGGCGCTGGCAATGTTGCAGGAAGGTCTGCCCGGCCTCGGTCAGGGCCACCCGCCGGGTGCTGCGGTAGAACAGGCGGGTCTGCAGGCGTTCTTCCAGGCGGGCGATCTGCCGGCTGACTTGCGAGGACGACAGGCCCAGGCGCTCGGCCGCGGCGCTGAACTGGCCGCACTCGGCGACGGCGACGAATTCATCCAGGCCTTCCCAGCGATTCATAAGGCGTTCCTGCGGGGCTGAAGGGATAAGAGGATTATCCCTGTATGGCAATAATGTTTTGTATTTTGCTCGATTATCTGCGCCTTGGCACTGATCTACACTCCGCGCCACCGTTGAATCCGCTGGAGAGCGATCATGATCAAGTCCCGTGCAGCCGTAGCCTTCGCCGCCAACCAACCGCTGCAAATTGTCGAAGTGGATGTCGAACCGCCCAAGGCCGGCGAAGTGCTGGTGCGCATAGTCGCCAGCGGCGTCTGCCACACCGACGCCTACACCCTGTCGGGCGAGGATTCAGAGGGCGTGTTTCCCTGCATCCTCGGGCATGAGGGCGGCGGCATAGTCGAGGCGGTGGGCGAGGGCGTCACCTCGCTGGCCGTGGGCGATCACGTGATTCCGCTCTACACCGCGGAGTGCCGCACCTGCAAATTCTGCACCTCGGGCAAGACCAACCTATGCCAGGCGGTGCGCGCCACCCAGGGCAAGGGCCTGATGCCGGACGGCACCAGCCGCTTCTCCTATCAGGGTGAGCCGGTCTACCACTATATGGGCTGCTCGACCTTCTCCGAGTACACGGTGCTGCCGGAAATCTCCCTGGCGAAGATCCCCAAGGAAGCGCCGCTGGAGAAGGTCTGCCTGCTCGGTTGCGGCGTGACCACCGGGATTGGCGCGGTGCTGAATACCGCCAAGGTCGAGGAGGGCGCCACCGTGGCGATCTTCGGCCTGGGCGGCATCGGCCTGGCGGCCATCATAGGCGCCAAGATGGCCAAGGCCTCGCGCATCATCGCCATCGATATCAACCCGGCCAAGTTCGCGATCGCCCGCGAGCTGGGCGCCACCGACTTCGTCAATCCGAAGGACCACGACAAGCCGATCCAGGAAGTCATAGTCGAGATGACCGACGGCGGCGTGGACTACAGCTTCGAATGCGTCGGCAATGTGCAACTGATGCGCGCCGCGCTGGAGTGCTGCCATAAGGGTTGGGGTGAGTCGGTGATTATCGGCGTGGCCGGTGCCGGCCAGGAAATCTCCACCCGGCCGTTCCAGCTGGTCACCGGGCGCGTCTGGCGCGGTTCGGCGTTCGGCGGGGTCAAGGGCCGCACCGAGCTGCCGAGCTACGTGGAAAAGGCGCAGAAGGGCGAAATCCCCCTGGATACCTTTATCACCCACAACATGCCGCTGGAGGATATCAACCAGGCCTTTGACCTGATGCATGAAGGCAAGAGCATCCGTACCGTCATTCACTTCTAATGAACAGTTGCGGTGCGCGCGGCGCACCCTACGGGGACGTTATGACTCTGGAAAATCTGTCCTGCCAGAAAAGCTTCGGCGGCTGGCATAAGCGTTATCGCCATCGCTCCAGTTCGCTGAACTGCGATATGGTCTTCGCCGTCTACCTGCCGCCCCAGGCCGAGCAGGGCGTGAAGTTGCCGGTGCTGTACTGGTTGAGCGGCCTGACCTGCAGCGACGAGAACTTTATGCAGAAGGCCGGCGCGCACCGGCTGGCGGCCGAGCTCGGGCTGATCCTGGTGGCGCCGGACACCAGCCCGCGCGGCGCGGATGTGCCGGATGACCCGGATAAGGCCTGGGACTTCGGCCTGGGTGCCGGCTTCTATATCAACGCCACCCAGGAACCCTGGGCGCGGCATTACCGCATGTACGACTACGTGGTGCAGGAGTTGCCGGCCTTGATCGAGGCGAATTTCCCGGTCTCGGACAAGCGCGGCATCAGCGGTCACTCCATGGGCGGGCACGGCGCGCTGATCTGCGCCTTGCGCAACCCGGGGCGCTACCAGTCGTTGTCGGCCTTCGCGCCCATCAGCAATCCGATAAACTGCCCCTGGGGCGAGAAAGCCTTCTCCCGCTACCTGGGCGATGAGCGCTCGCGTTGGCGCGAATGGGACGCCTGCGCCTTGCTCGCCGAGGCCAGGGAAAAACTGCCGATGCTGGTGGATCAGGGTGATCGTGATGACTTCCTGGAAAACCAGCTCAAGCCGGATGCGCTCAAGGCTGCGGCGCAGGCGGCAGGGCTTCCGTTAACCCTGCGCCTGCAGCCCGGCTACGACCATAGCTACTACTTTATCGCCAGCTTTATCGACGACCATCTGCGCCATCATGCCAAGGCGCTCAAAGCGTAGGTTGGGCTGAGCTGTGCGAAGCCCAACATTAAGTTGGCCGGTCGTGTTGGGCTTCGTCGCTGCGCTCCTCAGCCCAACCTACGTGTAGAATCACGCCCTGACTTTTTCGGGGCGTTGTTCTTATGCGTATTGGCCATGGCTACGATGTGCACCGTTTTACCCAGGGTGATTTCATCACCCTGGGCGGCGTACAGATTCCCCATAAGTTCGGCCTGCTGGCCCATTCCGACGGCGATGTGCTGCTGCACGCCTTGGCCGATGCCTTGCTCGGCGCCGCTGCGCTGGGCGATATAGGCCGGCACTTTCCCGATACCGATCCGAGCTACAAGGGCGCCGACAGCCGCGTGCTGCTGCGCCATGTGCTGGGGTTGATTGCGGCCAAGGGCTGGCGGGTTGGCAATGTCGACGCCACCCTAGTCGCCCAGGCGCCGAAGATGGCCCCGCATATCGAACGCATGCGCGAGTTGATCGCCGCCGATCTGCAGGTCGAGCCGGATCAGGTCAACGTCAAGGCCACCACCACCGAGAAGCTCGGCTTTACCGGGCGCGAAGAAGGCATAGCCGTGCATGCCGTCGCGCTGTTGGTCGCGCTATGAACGAACTCGAATTGCTCGGCCCCAAGGCCTATGGCAAAGCCTGCGGTACCGCGCTGCTCAAGGCGGTGGCGGAGGACTTTCAGGTCGATGAGGTGCTGGATATTCCCCTGGCCGGCGAGGGTGAGCACCTCTGGCTGTGGGTGGAAAAGCGCGAGCTGAATACCGAGGAGGCCGCCAAACGCATCGCTCGCGCCGCCGGTGTGCCGCTGCGCCTGATCAGCTACGCCGGGCTGAAGGATCGCCAGGCGCTGACCCGTCAGTGGTTCAGCCTGCACCTGCCGGGCAAGGCCAATCCCGATCTGGGCGCCGCCGAAGACGCCAGCCTGGCCATCCTCAAGCAGGTGCGCCATTCGCGTAAGTTGCAGCGTGGCGCCCATGCCGCCAATGGCTTCACCCTGCGCCTGACCCAGCTGGCCGCCGACCGTGAGGCCCTGGAGCAACGTCTGACGCTAATTGCCGGTCAAGGCGTGCCCAATTATTACGGCTTACAGCGCTTCGGCTTCGAGGGTGGCAATGTCGCCCATGCCCGGCATTTCGCTGCGAACAAGAGCCTGCCCGAGAAACGCAATGTGCGTTCGCGGGTACTCTCGGCGGCGCGCAGCTATCTGTTCAACCGCGTGCTGGCCGAACGGGTCGTGGCGGGTAACTGGAACCAGGCGTTGCTCGGCGATCTGTTGGCCTTTACCGACAGCCGCAGTTTTTTCCCGGCCGGGGAGGCCGAGTGCAGCGACCCGCGTCTGGCCATTCTCGATCTGCATCCCACCGGCCCTCTGTGGGGCGCGGGTGAGTCTGCGGCCGCTGGAGTGGCCAGGGCCTTGGAGCAGCAACTGGGCGAACAGGAGCGCGCCTTGCTCGACTGGTTGGCAGAAGCGGGCATGACGCACGAACGGCGCATCCTGCGCCTCCCCATCGGCGGTTTGACGTGGCATTATCCCGAGTCTGACATTCTGCAACTGGAATTCGTCCTGCCGGCCGGATGCTTCGCCACCGTTTTGGTGCGAGAGCTCGTCGATCTGTTGCCGGCAGGGCAGACGGACAACCCATGCGTATTCTGATTTCCAATGATGACGGCGTGGCCGCACCCGGCCTCGCCGCCCTGCATGCTGCGCTGGCCGACTACGCCGAGTGCACGGTCATCGCACCCGATCAGGACAAGAGTGGGGCCAGCAGTTCGCTGACCCTCGACCGTCCGTTGCACCCCTGTACCTTGCCCAATGGTTTTATCAGCCTCAACGGCACGCCTACCGATTGCGTGCACCTGGGCTTGAATGGCTTGCTGGAACAGGTGGCCGATCTGGTGGTGTCGGGCATCAACCTGGGCGCCAACCTGGGGGATGACGTGCTGTATTCCGGCACCGTGGCCGCGGCCTTGGAAGGGCGCTTTCTCAAGCGCCCGGCCTTTGCCTTCTCGCTGCTGTCGCGCCTGCCGGATAACCTGCCGACCGCCGCCTATTTCGCCCGCAAGCTGGTCGAGGCTCACGAGCGGCTCGATCTGCCGCCGCGCACCGTGCTCAACGTGAATATCCCCAACCTGCCGCTGGAGCATATCCGTGGCATCCAGCTGACTCGCCTGGGCCATCGCGCCCGCGCCGCGGCGCCGGTCAAGGTGGTCAACCCGCGCGGCAAAGAGGGTTATTGGATCTCGGTGGCCGGCGATGCCGAAGATGGCGGCCCGGGCACGGATTTTCATGCGGTGATGCAGGGCTATGTGTCGGTCACGCCGCTGCAACTGGATCGCACCTTTCAGGACGGCCTCAACAGCCTGCAACCCTGGTTGGAGGGCCTGCTCTGATGAGGCGCGAGCAGGACCAATTGCAGCATCGTGGCATCGGCATGACCTCACAGCGTACCCGCGAACGCCTGATTCAGCGCCTGTATGAAGAGGGCCTGTCCAACGCCCATGTGCTGGAAACCATCCGCCGCACGCCGCGTCATCTGTTTGTCGACGAAGCCCTGGCGCACCGCGCCTATGAAGACACCGCGCTGCCGATCGGCAACAACCAGACCATCTCGCAGCCCTATATGGTCGCGCGCATGAGCGAGCTGCTGCTGGCCGCCGGTCCCTTGGACAAGGTGCTGGAGGTCGGCACCGGCTCGGGCTACCAAACCGCGATCCTCGCCCAACTGGTCGAGCGGGTCTTCACCGTCGAGCGTATCCAGGGTTTGCAGGACAAGGCCAAGGAGCGCCTGACCCAACTGAACCTGCGCAATGTGGTGTTTCGTTGGGGCGATGGCTGGGAAGGCTGGTCGGCTCTCGCGCCTTACAACGGCATCATAGTCACGGCTGCGGCGACCACTGTGCCGCAGGCACTGCTGGACCAGTTGGCCCCGGGCGGACGTCTGGTGATCCCGGTCGGCAGCGGCGATGTTCAGGAGTTGTTGCTGATCGTGCGCGAAGAGCAGGGTTTCTCCCGCCATGTGCTGGATGCCGTGCGTTTTGTGCCCTTGCTCAGTGGGCCCCTGGCCTGATTTATTGATTGAACGGATGGGTCCATGAAGAAGTATTTGCTGCTCTACGCCAAAGGCATTGCCATGGGCGCGGCTGACGTGGTGCCCGGTGTTTCCGGCGGCACCGTTGCCTTTATTACCGGTATTTACGATGAGCTGCTGCGCTCCATCGCCAGCATTCCAGCTGCGCTGGGCATGCTGCTGCGCGGTCGTATCCTCGATGCTTGGCGGGCGGCCAATGCCAGCTTCTTGCTGGTGCTGCTGCTCGGTATCCTGACCAGCGTGCTGAGCCTGGCGCGGCTGATCACCTACCTGCTGGCGGAGCAGCCAATCCCCGTCTGGTCATTTTTCTTCGGCCTGATCCTGATCTCCACGCACTTGGTGGTGCGTGAGATTGAGCGTTGGAATTGGACTCGCGTCGTTAGCTTTATCCTCGGTGCGGCTTTCGCCTACTGGATCACGGTCGCCTCGCCGTTGCAGTTGGGGAGTGATCCGCTGAGTCTGTTCCTGGCCGGTGCCATCGCCATTTGCGCGATGATTCTGCCGGGTATATCGGGGAGCTTCCTGCTGGTATTGCTGGGGCTTTACAGCGTTGTCCTGACGGCGCTGAAGGGGCTGGATTTCAGCGTGTTGCTGGTTTTTGCCAGTGGTTGCCTGATCGGCCTGGTCGGCTTTGCCGGCGTGCTGCGTTGGCTGTTGGTGCGTTGGCGCGACCTGACCCTGGCCTTCCTCACCGGCCTGATGCTGGGTTCGCTGAACAAAATCTGGCCATGGAAAGAAACCCTGAGCTGGCGCGTCGATAGCCATGGGCAACAGGTGCCACTGCTACAGGAAAACCTGTTGCCGGGGCGTTTTGCCGAGATCAGTGGGCAAGATCCGCAACTGCTCTGTGCCATTGCCCTGGCCGTAGCGGGTGTGGCGCTGGTGTTGGGCATGGAGTGGCTGGCTGGACGCCTTCAGCAAAGCGCTGGTCGTACCGAATAATTGCGTCACACTATGCGCCAGTCATTGGCAGCCAGTAGCCGGTAAGGGAGAAGTGGGTGAGTTTTACAGCCATTCAATTGCGGATTCGCTCCAGCAGTGCTCGCAGCCTGCTGAGTGGTCTGGTTCTTGGCGCGCTACTCAGTGCTTGTGCCAGCTCGCCTCCAGGTGCTGTGCAGGTAGTCGACGGCAATAACCGTGGCACGGCCCCGGTTCCCCAACGGCAACCCATGACTAGTGGGCAATATAAGGTGCAACGCGGCGATACCCTCTATTCGATCGCCTTTCGCTTCGGCTGGGATTGGAAAGCCCTGGCGGCGCGTAACGCTATTGTTGCGCCGTACTTGATTAGGGTTGGCCAGATCATTCGTTTTGACGGTTCGCAGGCGGCCCCGGCGGTGATGGCCAAGGCTCCCGTGGTGACTCCTGTGCCATCCAGTCGCCCCAGCACACCCATTCAAGTGCGGCCGGCGCCAGTTCAGACTCCGACCCCGGTGAAGCCAGCCCCGGTGGTGACTCCTGCGCCGGTAATGCAACGCTCGGCGTCCGGTTGGGCCTGGCCGTCGAAGGGGGCGGTTATCGGGCGGTTTTCCTCAAACGGCAGTTTGAATAAAGGAATTGATATCGCCGGAGAATTGGGCCAGCCTGTTTCTGCTGCGTCTGATGGATCAGTGGTCTACGCCGGGAGTGGTTTACGGGGCTACGGCGAATTGGTGATCATCAAGCATAGCGATACCTACGTAAGCGCCTACGGACATAACCGCAGGTTGTTGGTGCAGGAGGGGCAACAGGTCAAAGCCGGGCAGACAATTGCCGAGATGGGTTCCACAGGAACCGACCGGGTGAAGCTTCATTTCGAGATTCGCCGTCAAGGTAAACCTGTAGACCCGCTGCAATACCTGCCACGTCGTTGATCTTGCGCTAGCCTGTCCACCGTGGGAGGGACAGGCTTTGGTGCAGCCAGGGATTTGGTAGCGTCAGAGCTTGCTGTCGAACTCAGCAAGGAATAACAAAAATGGCTCTTAATAAAAAAGAAGCGCCGGAGTTTGACGTCGATGATGAAGTGCTCCTGATGGAGCCTGCTATCGTCCTTGACGATGATTCTAATGATGAGGCGCAAGCGCCACTTGTCCGTGGCAAAGCAAAAATATCCGCGACCAGCAGCAAGCAACATAAATACATCGATTACACCCGCGCGCTCGACGCCACACAGCTGTACCTCAATGAAATCGGTTTTTCCCCCCTACTTACTCCTGAAGAGGAAGTGTTCTTCGCGCGTTTAGCGCAGAAGGGCGATCCGGCTGGGCGTAAGCGCATGATCGAAAGCAACCTGCGCCTGGTGGTGAAGATTGCGCGCCGCTACGTCAATCGTGGCTTGTCGCTGCTGGATCTGATCGAGGAGGGCAACCTCGGCTTGATCCGCGCGGTGGAGAAGTTCGACCCCGAGCGCGGCTTCCGCTTTTCGACCTATGCCACCTGGTGGATACGTCAAACCATCGAACGGGCGATCATGAATCAGACCCGGACCATTCGTTTACCTATTCATGTGGTCAAAGAGCTCAACGTTTACCTGCGTGCCGCTCGTGAATTGACCCAGAAGCTCGACCACGAGCCTTCAGCCGAAGAAATCGCCAACCTGCTGGAAAAACCTGTGGGTGAGGTCAAGCGCATGCTTGGCTTGAATGAGCGAGTGTCTTCGGTGGATGTATCCCTGGGTCAGGACTCGGACAAGACCCTGCTCGATACCCTGACCGATGAACGCCCCACCGATCCATGCGAACTGCTGCAGGATGATGACCTCTCGCAAAGCATCGACCAGTGGCTGTCCGAGCTGACCGATAAGCAGCGTGAAGTGGTTATCCGCCGCTTCGGCCTGCGTGGTCACGAGAGCTGCACCCTGGAGGAAGTGGGCCAGGAAATCGGACTGACCCGTGAGCGGGTGCGGCAGATTCAGGTCGAAGCGCTCAAGCGGTTGCGGGAAATTCTGGAGAAGAATGGCCTGTCCAGCGACTCGCTGTTCCAGTAGGCACTGCGTAGCAACACTCAACCCGGCTTAGGCCGGGTTTTTTGTGACCTGCTATCCATGACGGCCACCCCTTTAGGGCCGCCGCTGGCAACGTCAAAAATCGCTCCCGGCGATTTTTTGTGCGCGCTGGTGTAGGTCATTGCTTACAAACGTTGTAAGCGATCCTAGGAAAGACGGGCCAGATAAGCGCTTGATAGGTCGAGTAGTATTCTTATCTAATTGATTTATATATGTTTAATTTTTTACTTCTGTTTGCCGTTCAGGCTTTTCGGGTTTTTACCTGGCTTGAGATGGTCGCGCAAAGGGCTAGTATTGCAACTGTGCTTAAGGACAAGCACAGGCTGTCAGGAAGACGGTCAGGAACCTCGCAAGATGCGATTCATCAGGATGATGAGCTAGGAAATAGATGGATTAGGGACAAAAGAGTGGGCGGGTAATACCGCCCCTTTTTTTTGCCCGCAGAAAAGTAAAAACCCGCGCAAGGCGGGTTTTTAGTGGGCAGTTAGTGCGGTGGCGCTTAGCGCTCGAGGTGTTGCAGCTTGTCTTTGACGCCATCCCACTCTTCGGCGTCAGCCAGGCCTTCTTTCTTCTCGGTGATGTTCGGCCAGATTTCCGCCAGATCGGCGTTGAGCGCGATAAATTCCTGTTGCTCTTCCGGCACTTCGTCTTCGGAGAAGATCGCTTGGGCCGGGCACTCAGGCTCGCAGAGTGCGCAGTCGATGCACTCGTCCGGGTGGATCACCAGGAAATTCGGGCCTTCGTAGAAGCAGTCCACCGGGCAGACTTCCACGCAGTCGGTGTATTTGCATTTGATGCAGTTGTCGGTAACGACGAAGGTCATGTCTGATTCTCTCCTCGGGCGCCAGCCCGCCCCATTCTATGTGGGCTTTAAGCAGGCTGGGGGTAATGGCCACGGCTCAGGCTGTAAACCGGGCAGTCATAAAAATGCGCGCGATTCTAACAGTTTGCGCGCAGCAGCGTTAGAAGCGTGTTTTCCATGTATATAGCAGTTCCAGCGCCTTACGCGGAGTCAGATCATCCGGATTGATCTTCTGCAATTCCTCTAGCAGTGGATGCGGCAGGCTGGCGAACATATCGCTTTGCATGGGCGCAGCCGCTTGTCCGGGCTGAGCAGGCGGCAGTTCGTGGGGCAGGCTGGTGGTTTCCAGACGGGCCAGATGCTCGCGAGCGCGCAGGATGACGTCGCTGGGCACGCCAGCCAGTTGCGCCACAGCTAAACCATAGCTCTGACTGGCCGGGCCGGGCAGCACATGGTGCAGGAACACTATGCGTTCGTTGTGCTCGGTGGCATTGAGGTGCGCGTTGGCCACTCTCGGCTGGCTTTCCGGCAGCACTGTCAGTTCGAAATAGTGGGTGGCGAACAGGGTATAGGCGCGCAGCTTGGCCAGTTGCTCGGCCGCCGCCCAGGCCAGCGACAGGCCGTCGAAGGTGCTGGTGCCGCGGCCGACCTCGTCCATCAGCACCAGGCTGCGCTCTGTGGCGTTGTGCAGGATATTGGCGGTCTCGCTCATCTCCACCATAAAGGTCGAACGGCCGCCGGCCAGATCGTCACTGGAGCCGATACGGGTGAAGATGCGGTCGACCAGCGACAGCTCGCAACTGGCCGCCGGCACGAAGCTGCCGATATGGGCCAGCAGCACGATCAGCGCGGTCTGGCGCATATAGGTGGATTTACCACCCATGTTCGGCCCGGTGATGATCAGCATGCGTCTGTCGTCGTCCAGGCTCAGGTCGTTGGCCACGAAGGGGGTGGTCAGCACCTGCTCGACCACCGGATGGCGGCCCTGTTCGATGCGCATGCAGGGCTCATCGACGAAGCGCGGGCGATTGAGGTCGAGGTTCAGCGCACGTTCGCCCAGGTTGCTCAGTACATCCAGCTCGGCCAGGGCCGCGGCGCTGTCCTGCAACGGGCCGAGGTGGCCGATCAGGCGTTCCAGCAGCTCCTCATAGAGCATCTTCTCCCGCGCCAGCGCGCGGCTCTTGGCCGACAGCGCCTTGTCCTCGAACTCCTTGAGTTCGGGGGTGATAAAGCGCTCGGCGCCTTTCAGGGTCTGGCGGCGGATATAGTCGGTCGGGGCCGATTCGGCCTGCTTGCTCGGCAGTTCGATAAAGTAGCCGTGCACGCGGTTGTAGCCGACCTTGAGGTTGGCCAGGCCGGTGCGGGCTTTCTCGCGCACTTCCAGATCCATCAGGTACTGGCCGGCGTTTTCGCTAAGCGATTGCAGCTCGTCCAACTCGGCGTCGTAGCCGGTCTTGAGCACGCCGCCATCGCGGATCACCGCCGGCGGGTTGTCGTTGATGGCGCGGGCCAGCAGCTCGGCCAGCTCCGGGTAGGTGCTGACCGTATTGGCCAGGCTAGCCAGGTGCGGCGAATCCAGCGTGGCCATGGCCATTTGCAGTTCGGGCAGGGCGGCCAGGGCATCGCGCAGGCGCGCCAGATCCCGCGGGCGGGCATTGCGCAGGCCGATGCGGGCGAGGATGCGCTCCAGATCGCCGATTTCCTTGAGCTGCGGCTGCAGGGTCTCAAAGCGATAGCCGTCCAGCAGGCAGGCGATCGACTCCTGGCGCGCCTCCAGCACGGCGCGGTCGCGCAACGGGCGATTCAGCCAGCGGCTGAGCAGGCGGCTGCCCATGGCGGTCTGACAGCGGTCGACCACCGATTGCAGGGTGTTGTCGCGACCGCCCGCCAGGTTGATGTCCAGCTCCAGATTACGCCGGCTGGCGCCGTCGAGAATCACCGTATCGTCGAGGCGTTCGTGGCGCAGGCTGCGCAGGTGCGGCAGGGCGGTGCGCTGGGTTTCCTTGGCGTAGGCCAGCAGGCAGCCGGCGGCGCCTATGGCCAGGGTCAGGTTCTCGCAGCCAAAACCCTTGAGGTCCTGGGTGCCGAATTGCTGGCACAGGCTCTTGTTCGCGCTGTCGCGCTCGAAGTCCCAGGGCGCACGGCGGCGCACGCCGCGGCGCTTTTCCGCCGGCAAGCCCTGCGGCCAGTCGTCGGGGATCAGCAGTTCGACCGGGTTGAGGCGCTCCAGCTCGGCCAGCAGGTTCTCCCAGCCTTTGATCTCCAGCACGCTGAAGCGGCCGCTGGTGATGTCCAGCACGGCCAGGCCGAACAGGCGTTCGTCACCCAGCACGGCGGCCAGCAGGTTGTCGCGGCGCTCGTCGAGCAGGGCCTCGTCGCTGACCGTACCCGGGGTGATGATGCGCACCACCTGGCGCTCCACCGGGCCCTTGCTGGTGGCCGGGTCGCCGATCTGTTCGCAGATCACCACTGACTCGCCGAGTTTGACCAGCTTGGCCAGATAACCTTCGGCGGCGTGGTAGGGAATCCCGCACATGGGAATGGCCTGGCCGGCGGATTGGCCGCGGGCGGTCAGGGTGATGTCCAGCAGCTTGGCGGCCTTTTTCGCGTCTTCGTAGAAGATCTCGTAGAAGTCGCCCATGCGGTAGAACATCAGCTGATCCGGGTGCTGGTTTTTCAGCCGCCAGTACTGCTGCATCATCGGGGTGTGGGCGCTGAGGTCGCTGTGGCTCATCGTTTTAGCTGTCCGGCTGAATCGCAAAAGCGCCTAGTGTACGGTATCGACCTGGCTGGCTTTAACCCCGGAGTGCAGATGAGCGCTAATGAACAACACCTGACCCAGTTGGCTGCCGAGTTGGGCCGGCAATTACTCAGCGCCAAGGCGCAGGTGAGCACGGCCGAATCCTGTACCGGCGGCGGCATCGCCGAGGCCATCACCCGTATTCCCGGCAGTTCGAGCTGGTTCGAAGCGGGTTATATCACCTATTCCAATGCGCAGAAGCAGAAACAGCTGAGAGTGCCTGAGCCGTTGTTCGCCAGCGTGGGAGCGGTCAGCCGTGAGGTGGTCGAGGCCATGGTGCGCGGCGCTCAGGTTCAGAGCGGCGCGCGGTTCGCGGTCGCGGTCAGTGGCGTGGCTGGGCCGGATGGTGGTTCGACGGAGAAGCCGGTGGGCACCGTGTGGCTGGCCTGGGGCGATGGCCAGCAGTTGTTCAGTGGTTGCCGCCAGTTCGCCGGGGACCGCGCCGAGGTTCGCCGACAAACGGTTGAGGCCGCACTGGCGGGGCTGTTGCGCCTACTTGCGCAAGAAAATCCAAACGCGGGGTAGGCGGGCGACTTGCCCTGTGGAATAATACTGTCTACTTATACAGTTGTTGGTGGCCGCTAGCTGGCCCTTCTTGATTACGTGAGGACTTAAATGGACGAGAATAAGAAGCGCGCCTTGGCGGCAGCCCTGGGCCAGATTGAAAAGCAATTCGGCAAAGGTGCGGTCATGCGCATGGGCGATCATGATCGCCAGGCGATTCCGGCCATCTCCACCGGTTCGCTGGGCCTGGACATCGCCCTGGGCATTGGCGGTCTGCCGAAAGGCCGTATCGTCGAGATCTACGGCCCTGAGTCTTCCGGTAAAACCACCCTGACCCTGTCGGTGATCGCCGAGGCCCAGAAGCTCGGTGCCACCTGCGCCTTCGTCGATGCCGAGCATGCGCTCGACCCTGAGTACGCTGGCAAGCTGGGCGTCAACGT
>Ga0209343_10003719_pt1 | contig 19090 bp, 16 predicted proteins | sample RifCSPlowO2_02_FD_184026 | JGI IMG/M metagenome (GOLD analysis project Ga0209343, IMG submission 184026) | Groundwater microbial communities from Rifle, Colorado - Rifle CSP2_plank lowO2_0.2 (SPAdes) (version 2) | ecosystem: Environmental > Aquatic > Deep subsurface > Groundwater | place... | reverse complement strand
AACGACGGTGACACGATCGACGAGGTCGGCTATCTATCCTACGACGCACGCTATGCCGATCTGCTCTTCGAGGTGGTCACCCGCCGCTACGAGCAGCAGCGTTCCATCCTCTTGACCACCAACAAAGCATTCGGCGAATGGAATCAGGTCTTCCCCAATGCAACTTGCGTCGGTACGCTCGTTGATCGGCTGCTGCACCGCTGCGAGATCATCGCGCTGGAAGGCAAAAGCTATCGCCTCAAGGAGGCGCAGGAGCGCATCGCACGCAAAGCAAAGTCCCGCACCTCAGGCCCGCGCAAGGCGCGCTGAAGCACCATGCTTGAACCTAACGACTTGCCGCTGGTGTGTCTACCCATCGATCTGTCCGATGAGGCGGCCGCCAAGCTCGTGGAGTTTCTCCACGAACTCACCGCAGCGCTCGAACGCCATTACTGCGCGCAGCTTAAGCGCTACTACCACCCGACCGACATCGCTCAGCGCGATCTCGACCGCGCACCTGAATCCACCGATCCGCCGTTCCAATCACGCAATGTGCGTGGCCATCTGATGAGCAAGTCGCGTGGCCTACGCTCGTCCGTTCGACAATCCGCGCTCACCCCCAAAATCACGCGCTCAAAATGACGCGCTTCTACAACCCCGTTAACACCCGCGGCTACCTCGCCAAACTACTGGATAACAAGCAAGTCGTACGCTATCTCAAACAGCGACAGCCGGAGGTGCTGGCGGAATTTGAAACCATCGTCCAGACCGTGTCGTTAGAACAATGAATGTTCGTGACGCCCGACTTGTTGTCGCAGGTAGTATCTCAGTTTTAAATGTAACAGCACAAAAGCAAACCCCCACACGATGGTGGGGGTTCAGTAGTTGGCGGGATCTTAACCCGCGAGCTGCCGCTTAGCATGCGGCCATTCTATCCCGAAAAAAGTCTCTGGTTAGCCAACCCTTTGTCTGCGTCCGGTTCAAAATCCATTATCGCTTGTTGCTGCCTGGAACTCGATCTCTCGTTTTGGTCGGAGAATCAGAGGTGTCTTTTACGACACGATGATAGTTCGCGCGCCCTTCTAGCTGGACTGCCTCCTTTCGTGATACCGACCAGCCGTTTGTCTCGCGCTGAGCATCACGAACCTGCTCTTGAAATCCCTTCTCTTTCGCCATAGTTAGCCTCCTTGCTTGCTGTGTGTTGGAAATGAATTCTCATTAACCCCGAGTTGCTTCATCATTACCGGAATAACGTCCGAAACGATTGTGGTTTCTATATCTTGATATGTGTTCCTAAATCGGCTGATCCGCGGCTTAGGACCGCGCTTCTTCCAGTCGATAGCTTTTCCCCGCTCATCTTTCCTGGTGACGCCAAACTCAAACAGCCGCAGATACTGACGCGGAGCCACGCCTACGAACGGATCAAAATTCACCTTGCCTTTGACGGGGGCTGACTGATCCACACAAATCGAGTCGCCATAAAGCTCGCGCGCTCTACTTTTCGGATACGGCTCGATGTACACGATTCGATCGATACCCGCAGCGATAATGTGCCGTGTGCACATATGACAGGGGAATGTCGTGCAATACATCGTTGCGTCCCGTACGGGTACCCCTCTTCTAGCTGCATCCATCAGCGCAGCCATTTCTGCATGCACGCTGCGGCCATATTCCAGAAGGTCGAGTATCTGTGTTTTTGCAATGACCTTGGATTCCGCGCCGTAAAGGAGCAACTGCACAAGATCTTTGATGGATTTCCTACGGAACCTCTCGGCTAGCCACCCTGAATCCCTAAAACGGTTCAACAGTTCGGCTAGGATTTGTTCTCTTTGTTCCACGCTGGCGTCGTTGCCGCGCTGAAAATCTCTGTGGTCCTCGTCACCTCCTGGCCAGTATAGCCCTCCGCCCGCCTTCGGCACCTCATTGCATCCGACAGCAATAATGTCGCCATCCTTTGTGGCGATTACGGCGCCGACTTGCCGGCCGAGATCGGCAGAGCGTAGCGCAGCAGAACGCGCATGGTACATGCCATATTCGTCTACGGTTGGCGTGTGAAACGGATGGCTGAAGATCAACTCTACAAAGCGCTTCGTTTCTTCCATTTTTTTTCGTGTCCGGCCATCTACAAAAAAATCGGCTTCGGGAAACGCCTCTTTCACATCCTGCCCGAGTTTCTTCCCCTCTTCTTCCTCATCTCGTTCGATCAGGCTCTCGGCTTTTGCACGAGCGCCATCTGCTCTTACATGCCGAGACTGAGCAATGCGCTTTGCGAGCGCATTCACGCGGATGTCGCGCGGAGAGTAGATCGAGACCGCCTGGAATCCTTGGCCGTAGACATTGCGAAGCGTTGCGATCTCGCCTGGATGTTTCAATGAGTCAAGAATATAGCCGATCTTCTCGGGCTTATTCTTGAATTCCTGCTCCCTGACACGTCTTATTTCTGCAATTGCCAATAGAACAACGGCATCGCCTCGCTGTGTTGTTTCGCGGATCTTCGTTCCATCGTCCATTAGTTTACCAATGCGCTCATCTTCGCCAATGCTGTCATATGATCTGCCGAAAAACTTCTCAATCATCTTGCTCAGGCGTACGACATGCGTCCTGTAGTTGAGAGCCGAGAGTTCCTTCGTAAGGATTTCGATGACCATGCTGCGATCGGCGCCGGCCGGCCCGACAAGCCCGAAGACGAGCTCTGGAAACTCTGCGGGAACGAGGGGATTGGGTGCAGCAACCAATGGGCTCAGCGCTGACTGAGCCGGCTGCTGTCGACGCTGCCGCTTTCTACCCTTCCGCATCATTCTCCCCGTGGGCGGTACTCCCAACAGACGGGCGGGCACTATCGTGGCGATTCCGGCGGCATACTAATCCCAAATGCTTTCTTCGCGCAATATCAATCACGAGCAATATGGCTTAAGCTGGGAGGCCCCTTCGGCAGAATACGGCCAAGATGGCTGCCCAGCGCGATTGCCTGCAACAGGCGCTAACTCGGTATCAAATACCCGAGATTGGTGAGGCGATACTCCATTGCCTGCTGGCTCACCCGGAAGGTAGCGGCGAGCTCTTGCACAAGCTTGTCCGGGGTAAGCTTTGACTTCTTCTCTAAGGTCTTCGCGACCTTTTGAGCAATCACCTGTTTGGGCATGAGCAGTTCCGCAGCAAATCCGTTTGCCTGAATTTCGTCAGCGTCCATACCTAAGGAAGACTTGCCATCCCGACGAACTACCACTGCTTGGCTACGCAGCGTCTTATCGATAAATAAATCTCCATTGTGGCCAAGGACAAGATGTCCAAGCTCATGCGCGATGGTGAAGCGCTGTCGAGTAATTGCATGGGACGAGTTGACTCCGATTACCGTTCGCGCAGGTTCCTTTACAAGTACCCCTGACAGGTCTTCATCGAATGGTTCGTACTTAATATCGACGCCTAACGCCTTCGCGACAGACTCGACGCGAATAGGCAAGTTCTTGTCGAGCTTGAGTCTGGACAACAATGCGGTTGCCTCGGCTTCGGGATTTTTGGGGGCGGACATAGGTAATCAGGACTCCTTAGAAGCAATCCGGTCGACAAACTCGGCGAGATCTTCCGGCAGCTCATTCAAGTCAATCGTTACCCGTTTCCTTTCTGCGGTAAGGCTTTTCTTATCGGGTAGCAACGAAGTGGGGTCAACGCCGAGTGCGTCGGCAAACGTGTAAAGCGCGTGCAGCGGAATTTGCTGACGGCCCTTTTCGATGTTCGTAATGGATGTCCGGCTCAGACCCACGCGCTTGGCGAGCGCTTCCTGACTAAGTCCTAAATCGTCCCGCTCCCTCTGGCGACGGACGCTGCGTCCGAACTCGACGTAAAAGCGCTTCACGAACGTAGTTTGACCAACACGCGACAAATTGTCAATATTATAAACATGTTTGCACGGCTGTCCGAGTATCATCATGTAGTTTGTAATATTGACATTCCCGGATAAAAATGGCAGTCTTGCTGACATGACGGCGCCGCACGGTGCGACGCTGGGCTACTGGATATGGAGATATTGAGATGACTGAACTTGCTGAAAAGAGCGGACAGAGGCAAGACCAAGGGCATGGCCACACCATCACCGTCACGATTGACGGGCAACCCAAGCAAATCCGGCAAGGGCGTTACCTTGTATCGGAGCTTAAGGACGCCTTGGGCATTTCGGCCGACCTCGAACTTGATCAAGTCGAGAATGGAGAGTTTAAGCCGCTTGACGACAACGACCATGTCAATGTGAAGGATGGCGACGTGTTTGTCAGCCACGTTCGCCGTGGCGGCGCGTCGTGACCATTACGACTGAAGCACTGGCGTCGCTGCAGCCATTCGCGCACAAGCCACAGCTTCTGACTGAGAACGGGTACGAGTTCGTTCATCTGCCGAAATTGAAGGTGGCGGTGGCCAGGGAAATCCATGTACGCGACGCGCTCCTCTGCCCTCGGGAGATTCATGGATACCTCACGCGGCTTTTCCTGTCGGAGACCATCTCGGGACGGGGGCAAAACTGGAACCGATTCATGTTTTTTGCGCGAGCATGGTACTCGCCATCCTGGCAGGGGGTCGAGGCGACGCTTCCACTTCCACAGATGCTGCTCGCCCACCTGGATGCCTATCGATGAACATCCACTTCCGTATTCCAGCGAAGCTTTTCAAGGAATTACATGCAGATTTGTCGCGTCCGCATCCGCATGCATTTGAACGAGTCGCGTTCCTGCCCTCCCGCCCAGCTGCATTGCATGGCGGAGGGCTTCTCCTGGTTGCCCATGCATTGCATCCCGTTGCGGATGATGACTACGAACCGAGCACCACCGTCGGCGCCCTCCTGCGTGGTGCCGCGTTCCGCAAGGCGCTTCAGTATGCGTATAACCAACCGGTATCTATGTTTCACGTCCACCGCCATGAGCACAAGGGCCAACCACGGTTCAGCTATGTGGACTTACAAGAGAGTGCGAAATTCGTGCCGGATTTCTGGAAGGTGCGGCCGCAGCATCCGCACGGCACCATCGTTCTCAGCCAGAACTCAGCATTCGGACTGGTGTGGTATCAAGCAGGTAGGGCTCCTGCGCCTATTTCAAAATTCACGTTAGTGGCCCATCCGTTGCGTGAGGTGAATCATGGCGGGATCCGGTAGAGCCGCGCGCCAGAGCTTTCTCGGTGAGGCCAGTGAGCAAATTCACACGGCCTCAGAGGTTGCGATTGTGGGCGTGTGCGGCGGCGGGTCACATATAGCGCAACAAACTGCCCATGTGGGCGTGGGTCGTTTTCTTCTTCTGGACGATGACCACACTGACGATCCCAACCTCAATCGCATGGTGGGCAGCGAACCCAAGCACGCAGAAGACAAAACTCCCAAGGTTGAAGTCATACGCGATTTGATACTTCGTATCAATCCAAAGGCCATCGTCCGGGCGGTAGGTGGAAAATGGCAGGACCACCATCTTCTGTTACGGGATTGCACGGCTGTGTTTGGATGCGTCGACAGCTTCCTTGCCCGAGAGGAACTCGAACGCTATTGCCGTCGATTCCTGCTGCCATACATCGACGTGGGGATGATTGTGACATCGGTGGGCGACCATTACGCAATCAGCGGCCAAGTGGTGACATCACTTCCCGGGCAGCCGTGCATGAGGTGTATCGGCTTCCTGACCGACAAAATCCTGGCCGATGAGATCAGTCGATATGGGGCTGCGGGCTCACGGCCACAGGTGATCTGGCCGAACGGCGTACTATCCTCGACGGCGGTCGGGCTTTTCATACAGCTGCTAACGCCGTGGCACCGCGGCGAGTTGCCACTGTACCTTGAGTACAACGGCAATACCTCAACCCTGACGCCGTCTCGTCTCGCGGAAGGCGCCCGCTCAAGGCCGTGCCCGCATTTCTCGGGACTGCAGGACATTGGAGACACCTTCTGGGCCGGGTTTCCAGAGAATGTGTCACGTGGTTGTGCCCCATGGACCGTCCCAAAGCGGCTGCTAAATCGCGCCATCGCCTGGGTATCGGGAAGCACAAATCGCGATCAGGCAGCCATAGTTCTCCGGTAATCATGCAAACATATCATCGTGGGAAACGTCGCTCTTAGAATTACGGGCGCGCTTTCCCGATTTGGGAGGCGAGGACGCAGCTTCTGCGGCGGCGCGCTGGTGGTTGAGGGCTAGGAGGCGGCGGGGTTGATGGTGTAGCGACCAAGGTCGATTTCGGGGAGAGTCACCACGCCTCTGAAAGTTTCTCGACCACGTCATTGCGCGCCAGCACACGAGAACACAGTTCCCATCGATCCCGGTCGGGGTCGATAGTTTCTTGGTAACGCACCTCGAAGACGTCACGGGCCTGCCGGCGCAGGTGCATGTAGGTGTCCATCATATCGTCGAGCGTTTCGATGGTCTCGATCCACTCGTCCTCGATGGTGTCCGGCAGCCCGCCGAATATGTCGTACCGATCCTTCATCCGGCGCGAGAGAACCTGATAGACCTTTTCGTCCTGGGTGTCGTGATAAACGAGATTGAGCATGTCCACAGTGCGGCGCGCCTGGCCGAACCGTTTGATGCGTCCCAACCGCTGCTCAAGCCGTGAGGGATTCCAGGGCAAGTCAACGTTGATCAACGTGCCGAGCGTCTGGAGATTCAGCCCCTCACACGCTGCATCAGTGGCCACGACGAGACGAATCTCGTGCTTCTTGACGGCGGCCTTGATCTCCTCGCGCTCGACGGAGGCGAAATTCTCTCCATGGAACATTCCGCTCCTGCCGGCGCCCGCATAGACGCCAATGGGCTCCCGCGGAAGTATCTTCGCCAACTCCGCGCCGACGAAATAGACCGTGTCGTAGTATTGGCTGAAGATGATGCAGCCGTGCTCCAGCCAGGTCTTGCCCTCGGTGCGATGCTCGGTGAGGAAGTAGCGAACGGCCGCGAGCTTGGGGTCCCGCGCTTCGGGACGCGATAGCTCGGCGACGATGGTCTTGAGGTGTCCGGCCTCGACCGGCGTCAAGTCGCCGAGCACATCCTGCAAGAGCTGTGGTTCTTCTTCATCCTCGGGGCCTTCCCGACGCAGCATCTTTTCGGCAGTGGCGCGCCCGGATGCAAAGCTGGAACAGATGCGTTGCAGGAGCAGCGTCTTCATGAACCCGGATGCCTTGCTGCGTTGCTTCAGCGCTTCAGTGAACGCCTCGGCCGCCTGATACGCGAGATCGAAGGGGTGATTCGTCAGCAATCCCAGGCCGCTGAACCCGATCCCGGGATACCCGGTCGCGGAATTTTCGGGATTCGGGTGGACGGCAACCGCAACCCTCTCCAGTAACCCCGCCTCTTCGAGCGTCTGCCGGCGACGCAGGACGGTATAGCGTACGATAGGGTTGTGCTCCCTGAAAAACCCTGCTGCGAGAGCTTGGCCGACCGCCTGCTGCTCAAGAAACGCGAGCGAACCGAAGCCCCGATCCGTGAAGAAAATCTGTTCGGGCAGCCCCATTTGCAGCCGCAGCGTGGCAAACAATGCATCTTCGTTCCCCGGGGGCAGCGGGTTGCGCAACCACTCCCACGCGTCCCGATCGTCAGCCGGCGTGTCTTCGCCCTTGACCAGCGGGAGCGCCTTTTGCCAGTCCGCCCACCGGTTGAAGAATTCCCGTCCAAGAACGAAATCCGCGCCCGCGTTGAGAATGCGCATGAGGTCCCACAGTTCGTGGACCTCGGTTTGTATAGGAGTTGCCGTGCCGAGCAGCAGATTTTTCGTGCGATGTCCGGCGCGCAGCATGAAATCGAGCAGATTGTTTGGCTCGTCCTTCTTCTCGCCGAGAGCGCCGCGGCGGCGCGCCTTGTGAGCTTCGTCAAGAACAATCGTCCCGAATTTGCGTTCCAACAGGTGCTGGCGTTCCTCGGAGTCGTGAAAGATCAAGCCCGTGGACACGATGGCGATGCAGAACGGGCAGCGCGCGATGTCCTCGGCGCCGCGTGTCTTGATGATGTGGCCCTTGGGATCGATCCAGACTTTCTTCGTCGACGACCACACGGCACTCGGGATGCCGAGCTTGTCCGCGAGTTCCACTTGCCATTGCAACGTAAGCGTGGACGGACACAGGATCAACACCGGCCCGTCGTCCAGCAGCGCTGCGAGCATCGCGCTCGCTCCGAGCGAGAGCGTTTTGCCGACGCCAACCTCGTCAGCGAGCAGCATTCGCGCCTTGCCGTACGTCTCCCGATGCTGCAGGAACATCGTAACGAACGAACGCTGCCAGGGCTGAAGTTGTTCCCCGCCACGGTAGATCGGGCTCTCGGCAAGGGCTGCCGCCGCGAGTTCGTCGGGCGTCGCGTCCTCGAATCGGATTTCCACGCGATCCGCGATGCGCTTGATCTCCTCCACAATCGCGTCGGGCAGCGGGAAGGCATCCTTCCAGAGCGCCTCGAACTCTTCCTCGACCCAGGCAACACCCTCCGTTGAGGAGTCCTCCCACAAAATCTCGTAGTTCTGGGCAAACGCGCTTCTGGTCTCGTTGATCGAGCCGAGGAAGCAGGTCCTCGAACCATCCGCCGCCTCGATGACGCCCGCCTTGCCGTGGATGAATACCCGGTCCTTGGGCACGACCCGGATTTCGACGCGGCCACTCGCGAGCAGCGCATGGAGCCTGCGGTAGCGATCCCGGTGCAGCAGAGCTTCGACCTCCGCCGCCGGTTCGTTCCAACGCTCCTTCAACGCGGTTTCACGGACGTGCCTGGAAACAACGACATCCGCTGCATCCAGTTCGCTGTTGCAGACAATCTGCACCTTGGGAATCGCCGCGATTTCTTCGCCGACCAGTTCGAAGATCGAACTGCGAAAGTAGCCGGCGATACGCTTATAGGATTTTGCACCCGTGAGCTTCTCGGCGAGAAAGGCACGGTCCAGTCGCTGGCGGCGGGAGGAAAAGCGGCGGATCGCGCTCATGGCGAGCCTGTTGAGCGGTTTGTAAGCCGCTTCTTCTTCATGACCCCTTTGGCCCCTTCGCGCCCCCTTTTCTGCCGGTCGAATTTGACGGCCTTGGCCCCCTTCGTTCTCTTTAGGTCTCCTTTGGTCGTTGCCGGTCGTGGACTGGAGGACGTCCTGTTTGGCGCGTTTCTGGCGCGTTTTTCAGGTGGAGCCGCGGTCTTGCCCGATGGCGCATTTGGCGCATTGCTGGCGCGTTTCGTGACCAGGGCGTAATGTGCCCCGCGGCCGCTCCCCTGGGCAAGAAGTACACCGGCCTGCACGAGGACAGCCAGTTCGCGGAGCGCGGTGCGCCGGGAACATCCAAGCATCCTCCGGTAGTCGGCGTTAGTAATGCGCCCGGCAGTCCTGACGTGAGCGATGGCACTGCGCTGTCGTTCATTGAGCGGCAAGCTGGCCAATACATCCCTGGTCAGCCAATCGCGGCCGAGGGTGGTAACGAATTCGCCGCCTCGCTGCCGGAAGTCCGGCTCGGGAAGCCCATGGGCCAGGCTGTCGCGGATCATCATGAGCGTGCCCGTGCCGTACTTCTCGATGTAGCGGGTGAGAAAAAGAGCGTCACAGATGCGGGCGTTGCGGGCAATCGAACTGTGCGGCTCGCGCAGTCGCTCGGGCGTCAGGGGCGCCGGCAGTTCCCCGGGATTCGATACTTCTACCCGGTCGTCGAAGACGGAGATCTGCACGGCCGCTGCCGAGGCGTAGTCGCGGTGCGCGACGGCGTTGACGATCGCCTCGCGGACCACAGCGGGTGGCATCTCGAATGTGGAGGGCGCCCGGCTGCTCTCGCCGCGGGTGCCAACGCTGCGATTGACAACCGAGAGGACGAAGTTCTCCGCGCGATCCACCTGCTCGAACAGGCTGCCCTTGAAGATGCGGTAAAAAGGCGCCGGTCGCTGGACCTCGGTGCCGTGGAAGTGCATGCAGCGGACCTCGGCGCAGGGGATGAATCGCTGAGGGTCACGGCTGAACAGAAGCACGGCGGCGTTGGTCGGGTGCGCATCGCGAATCAGGCTGAGATGGGCGAGCATATCCGCCATCGGCGTGCCCTCGGGCAAGGGAAACTGCCGTTCGAAGCGGGCGCGTCGCACGAAGTCGGCTACCGCGGTCGCGTCGATGTCGTCCAGCGCCGCATCGCCACAGGGTCGTTCGTCGAAGGGGCGGTTCTGGATGACGCCACGTTCCTCCAGATAATCTACAAGGCTCGCGTAGAGTGCCTTCGTGAGTTCGGCAAGCGTCGTAAAGCGCCGCCGGATGAGTTGTGCGCCGGCCCTGCAGACAAGGGCTCGCATCTTCGGATGGCGTGCCTTATCGTCGGCGCCCTTCACGAAGATGAGCCGCGGCTTGCCGCGCCGCGTGGCGCAATCGAACTCCCGCTCCGTCGGCGACATGCCCATTGCATCTTCCAACCCGTATGCGTCGCCGAACAACCCGACGTAGATCGCGCAGCGGTCCACCTGGTCCAGATACACTTCGTCGGCGCGGCGGTCACGGGCCGGTAAGTCCTCGAACAGGAAGACGGTGAAATACCGGCGCAAAAGCGGATCGCCCTCGATGAACGCCTTTACCGCCCGGCGTTCCCCAGCCAATTCCTTTTGCACGCTGCTCACAAAGATGGATGCGGTGGACACGTAGAACGCCTTTCGGCTCACCCCAGCCGCTGGTTTTTCACCAGCTCGCACAGCACGCGCGCAGCGCTTGCTTCTTCGGGGCGGAGTGTATTGAGCCGCTTCGCTAGATAATCGGAAAGCTCGATCGCCAACTCGCGCTGAGTCATGTCGCCGTAGTAGTTCGGAATGTTAAGCGTCAAATGCGCCAGAACCTCGGCGCCGTCCAGGTTTTTCACCAGTTCCATCACTGCGTAGAGCACCGCGCGCAGCACCGACTGGTGCAGCTCTGAACCTTCACTCATTTCGGCGCGCACGAAGTCGATGGCGCTCTTGAGCCGTGCGTGGTTAGCGCGCTGGTCGCCCATTAGTGCATGGAAGTCCCGCACCTTGAATGCCTTGGCGAAATTCTGGTAGTTGTCGAGTGTCTTCGCGCCGCGGGCTTCCATGTCAAGCATCTTGAGATAGAAACGCTCCGCGCCGCTGAGCTTGTTCCAATGAGCATTGGGGATGCCTTGGGGTACGAGGCACTGGTTGGCAGTGTTAACGGCGAATGCGATGAGGCCGTCTACGAAGGTGGTTTCGCCTTTCACGCGCGGGCGGATTGCCTCTACTGTCATGTCGCGACCGTCGATCGTGGCGTAGCGGGTGAGCACGCGCAGTGCCGCCGCGTAGCCCGCCATCTGAATGTCTGCGTCCTCGAAAACGTTCTCGTCACGGTAGAAACCCTTTGCCTCCTGGTTGAGGCCGGCCAGTGCCAGCACCTGAGCTTCCACTTCTTCCTGGATCTCCCAGGCAAGGTCGTCGCGAGTAGTCCTGTGTATGCCTTGGCGCTTGCGCAGGACAAGCAGCACGGTCCCTTTGACGTAGCTACCTTCGCGCAATGGGCTATCCGTCTCGGTGACGACATACCAGGCGGCGGTGACCTGAAGGCCGGAGGCCCAGACGATGTTCGCCATGTCTGCCCAGATTGAGCCGGACTGGTGGGTGAACATGATGACCTGGATGCCGTTGTCTGGCATGCACTCGGTCATGCGTTTGTAGGCGGCCACCATGTTGCGGCGGAAGTCTTCGTCCTCGCCCTTGATGGCGAGCGAGCGGCGGCTATCCCACACCCACTCGGCAAACTCCGGCGGCGGGTTCTTGCGCATCCATGCGATAAAGAAGTCGAGAATCTCCTCGTACTTCACTGCGTCGCCGTATGGGGGATCGGTGACGTAAATGTCATTAGTCCCCGCGAGAATGTTGGCCGCGTTGTTCTCTACGGCAGTTTGAACACCTGCGGCAATGGGAAAACTCTTAGCTTCGATCACAAATGCCTCAGTAGTCCACGCAACTGACCTGCACGCGAAGTTGTAAAGTGTGTTCAACGCTTGATTGTCGAATACTCCTTGTGTCTTTCCGGATCGTCCAGGCCCCGGGTTGCTGTTCCATCTGCTCAATCGAGCGTTGACGTTTAGCGACTGGCTGAAAGAAAAAGCTAAAGGAGCGTCAATGTGCTTTCGCAATATCGCAGCCACCAACAACTGCCGTGGGTTGAACAGGTGGTGCCAGTGCGTCCAACCGCGCGCTCGGATCAAGTCAAGCCCTTGGTATCGCGGTGGCCCGCCAATCTCGATCCGCATGTCCGGCACCCAACCCTTTGTTTGCCAGTCCGCCAGGTGATGCGCGATGTGATCCTGGACGACACGTTCCCGGCGCAGGTCATCGTCGGTCACGGACCGGAACTCGTACTCCTCTCGCTTGCCCCGCGCTCTTGTGCGCATCCACTGGATGCAATAAACGCGCTCTTGCAATAGGTCGCCAAGTCGAGGCATGAAGTCAAGCTTCTCCCAAAGCCGCAAGCGGTTACCGACGGTCCTGTCGCTCTTCTGATAATCACCCCTTAGCGTTGAGATTTTCGTCCTGTAATCCACGCCATCGACTTGGTGAATCAAGTACGCCTCGCCGTATTTGCCATCACGGCCAACGGTGCCTACTTGAGCAGCATCCATTTCTATCTCGCTGACCCCGGTGCGGATTTGAATGGCGTACCGGCGGTTCTCCGAGTCCGGAATTAGTTCCGCCACCACACGATAACCATTGCTCACCACTCGCGTAGCCAGTAACGGAACCATCCAGCCCGTCTGTGGGCACCGCGCTTCCACGCAGTACAGGAAAGCTTTGGCCCGCCAACCGTGGCCGTCCGTCTCGACGCCTAGCCGGTCGATCTCCTCATTTACCAGTCTCACCAGTCGCTGCTGATCCTCCGCCAGCCTCTCTCGGCTCTCCGCGGAGCCTCCAACAATGTTGAAGGCGCCCCAGGTGAGCATGCACGCCACCGGGTTAAGGTCGGAGGCATACACATCACAGCCTAGTCGCGCCGCTTCAAATGGGATCTGGCCCGAACCGCAGAAGGTGTCAGCTACGCGCGGGCGGTGACCGAAACGCATGATGCCGAGCTGCTCGACCAGTTCCGGAAATGATTGGGCGCTCGTGCCCAGATGGACGTTGACCGCTTCCCAGATATGGTCGTGGACGGTATCCATGACCTCCTCTGGGCGCTGCGCCTGGTCCACTCGCTCGCGGTAGGGCGCTTTCGGGAGCATCTGCGCCTCCAGCCGGCGGCGCTCCAACTCGGTGAGGTCCGCCCGCCAGGCGACCTTTACCAATTCGTATTCAGGCTTCGACCATTCCACCGGCGCGGAGACCGGCAGTACGCCGGCCGGCTCCACGGTGAAGTAGTCGACGATGCTAGGAATGGAGAGCGTGGCGAGAATCTGTTTCGGCTTGGGCCGGCGCTTCCAGCGCGCGACGAAGGACTCGTCGTCCATGCCCATGAGATTCTCAAAAACCTCCAGGTCCCGCCTAGCATCGTCCGTAGCAGGTAAAAGGCTGCCCAGTACACAAGCCTTAGCGAGGATGAGCGGCTTGCGTCCCTTCCAGTAGTTGCCGAGCGCGGTGAGTGTCTTGCCGCTGCCTGCCATCTGCTCCTTGTAGGCTTCGGCGGAAAGCTTCTGCACCGGCAGCAGCCGCTCGATGAGTGCCGGTGCATCCTTCAAGGAATACGGCGTAACCGCGCCGCTCATTCAGATTCCTCGAACAGCGGCAGTTTGAACAGGTCCTGCTCCACTGGGCGGCGGCGCTTACGCCCGGCGGCGGGTTTCTCGCCGTCGGAGAGAGCGAGAAACAACGCCCGCCGCCAACCCCGTTGCGTATCCTCCGGCAGCCCGGCTTCGGCGACGGTCATCGCAAAAAGCCACCAGCGCTCCTCGGGTCGCAATGCCGCCCATTTGCTGCAAATGACGGGCAGTTGCTCTTCGCTCGCGGTTTCGGCAGCCCAGGCGAGGACGCAAAGTTCCTTGCCAAGCAGTCGATCGATGAGGTTCGCGCCGGTGTGCCAGCGGCCGGTGAGGACGTTGGCGGCCTTAAGCCGGTCGTTGAATTCGCGGCGCGCGATGTCGGCGATCGCGGACCAGACGTAACGCTTGAGGATGACACGGTCTTCCTCGCGCGGAATGCCACCCTCCTGACCGCGGTAGCCGTAGTCCTCTACGATCACGATCGACTCGTTGCGGCTCGCGGGAATTTCGATGCGGAAAAGATGTGCACCAAACTTGTCGGGGGCACCGAAGTCGATGGTGCGCGGCTTGTCACTCATTGCTCGACGTCCCCTTGCTGCAACTCGATACCGAGCTTCGCTGCGAAGTCCTTGAGGTCGTGTCCGGATGCAAAGTGAGCCTTGCGGAAGGTCATCGTGACGAGCGTATCGGGCGTGAACTTTTCCAGCACCTTGACGAGCAGTGCCTCGATGAAGGCGGCGTCAACCTTGATCTCACCCACGTTGATGCCGATCATCTGAGTGCCTTGGCCAACGGTGAGTGCGATACCCTCGAAGGTCGCGGATTTCTCGCCCGCCTGTTTGAGGCCTTCGAAAGTCTTGCCGCGGGAATCGAGCTTGCGGCCGGCGCGGGAGACGAGACGGCCGGGTTTCACGTCGTCGATCTGGACACCCTTCTTGCCCTTGGCCGGAAAGCGAAAATCGGTCTTGGTTTCCAGGCCGCTCACCTCGGCGAAGGCGCGGATCAGGACTTCACCGTCGCCGATCTCAAACCCTCTCTCGTACGCCACGCCCTCGCGCGGCTCGCTGCCGTCGAGCGTGTAGCGAATCTTCCCGCTGGGCGCGACGAACAACTCTACGCTGCGCTTGCCATTTTTTTCCGAGAGCTGGTTGCGAAGCACCAGCTTGTTCGACCAGCTCACCGGATCGCCCGTCTCGTACTGACCGGACGGGTCCATAGCCAGGAAATTCACCCGCAATGCAGCGGTGGAATAGATTTGGTCCTTGAGTTGCGGGCTGGACTCGTCGACGGCAGCGTCTTCGGCGTAATGGACGCGGGGCGCCGGGCCGGCATTCTGCGGATTGATCCTCAGCCGGACCGCGCCTTTGTCGTCCGGATCGGACTCCTCGATGACCTGAACGGAGGTCCGTTTCTTTTTCGGTCTCTTCGTGACGTAGCCATTGCCGAGGTCTTCCCACAACCCGCGGTTGCACGCGGCGGACTTGAGATTATCCAGCCCCTTGGGCGGCAGCCAGGGCATGCCGGCCTGTTCGGCATAACGGTCGGCGACATCCGACCAGCGCGCATCATCCTGGTTCTCCGGCCACAGCAGATCCTGCGCTTTGTCGCGAATGGCGTCGAACTCGTTTTCGACATCGAGATAGAGCTTGAGCGGATTCGAAACGAGCGTCTTTTCGATCTGCTCCTCGCCGTTGAAAGGCTTGGTGGCGTCGCGGGTCATGTCGAGCGGCTTCGAAGCGAGTTGTGGCGGCCTGCCCGCGCGCTGGATCGGGAACAATACTTTGTCAAACAAGCTGAGTATGGTCGTGTTGAAATCCTGCTCGTAGCCCTGCTGCTTACGCTCCAGGTCGTCGCGCTGCGGGTGGCCTGTGGGAATGCGCCCGTCGGCCCTCTGCGCCGCGAACAGTTGCCGCGCCGCCTTCTCCACGCTGCCCATCGCAGTTTTGTCACCGGTGAGGACGCACAGGTTGTTTTTCTGGCTCAGGCCATCGAAGAATTTCTGGACTTCCTCCGGCGGAATCTTCGAGTCCGGGCTGACGATGAGAAGTACCCGGCCCCGGCGCACGCGGTCGGCGACATCCTCCAGCCGGGGCAGTGGCAGAACATCGTCGTAACCCGTTTTGCGCGCAGGCTTGAACATTTCGCGCAGGCGGTGCCGGATGAGATCGTCCACCTGATTTTCGGGCGCATCCTTGGCGAGGCTCTGCAGGAGTTTGGTGAGGTTCTCCTGCCGGTCGAAGTAGTAACGGTACTCCGGAGTGTGATGCAGGTACCACGCGGCCTTCTCCAGTTCCTCGAATGCCGCGAGAAACTCGGACGGCTCGCGCAAGGGTGAGACCAGGCATTCGACCATTTCCTCCCGCGTAAGGCCCTTTACTGCGTTGACGGCGGTCGAAAGGCTGGCCGTCAGAAGCAGCGAGCCCACCTGCGTGGCGGCCTCCTTGCCCGTCTGAAGATCGATGATCTGCGCATGCGCCGACGCCTGCGCGTCCCACAGATCCTTCGCGATCACGTCGCGCATGCCGGAGATTTCGGTGAGCTTGTCGCGAACGTCCGGGATCGAGAGGGCAAAGTGCTGCGGGCCGATGAGAAAAACATCATTGGCCTGCCGCTCCCAGACCGACTTGAGCAAACGGGACACCAGCTCGATCAAGCCGCGGGTCTGCTTGAACTGCTCGTTTTCCTTGAAGAGGGCAATGACGTTCTTGAGCCGCGGGTGAAACGGGTAGGTGGCAGCGATTTCGTCCGCTATCGCCTCCGCGCCACGGTTGGCAGTCTTCGATTTGGCCGCCTCTTCAAGTTTCCTGCCGAAGGATTCGGCGATGTCCTCGATCTCGGCCTTGTCGGGAAGCGACCTGAACAGTCGCTTGCGCAGGATGTCGTATATCTCGTTGGCGGCGAGATCGACCGGTGTGATGTTTCGCTCCTGCCGACCGACTTCGGCGCGCGCGTCGTTGAGCGCGCGATTGATGAGCCTGCCGCCCGTGTCGTAGGCGGCGGCAAGGTCGGAGATGACGACGCAGACGTTTTTCTTCTTGCCGGCAGCGGTCAACAGGTTGGCGAAGGCGCGTGTCGCGATGTCCGCGACGGTGCCGTTGCCCACCTTCTGCGTATCGAGATAATGGAAGTACGGCGGCATCTCATCGAGCAGGATGAGTATAGGTGCCGCCCCATCGAAGAGCTTGAGCCAGTCTTTCTCATCGGGCGCTTTCGGGCCGCCGGTCCAGAACGCCTTGAATTGATCGCCCTTTCCAAGCTGATTCGCAATTTCGCCCCAGAAGAAGTGGTCCGGGTTGTTGCGGCCGTTGAAGGCGACAGTATCGGCTGCATCAAAAGCTGTGGCATGCAGCATATCGCCACAGTGCCGCCGGCGAAGCGATTCGTGTTTGGCGAGCAGACCGAATCCGATCAGCAGGTGCGTTTTCCCGCCGCCCATTGCCTGCTTTAAGTGGAAAACAGCCTGGCTCGATGCACCAGCGAGACGCGCGATGCCCTCGCTGATGAGATCCCGCATGCCCTGAGTGACGTGCGTTTTTTCGAAAAAGGCTGCCCCGTCGCCCTTGACGTTGATCAACTCGTCGAGCTGCTCGACCTGGTCACTAAGCTTGATCGAAAGCGCGTTCTCCTGGAGCTGGCATGCGTCGCGGACAGTTTTCATGCGATGTCCTTGTTCCTAAAGCTCGATCGTGGTGCAGTCCGTTGATTATGCCCTCGTGCCGCCAGGTTTGTCACATGCGTGAATCGGGCAAACTCGAAATCAGGGCAATCAATTGTGTGCTTCTGCAGAACTCCTGATAAAACCACGTCTTAGCGCCATCGGACATAGCCACGCGCCATCGAGGCTCAAACGTTAAACCGGAAAAAGATCACGTCGCCATCCCTGACGATGTAGTCCCTGCCTTCGAGCCGCATCTTGCCGGCTTCCTTGGCGCCCTGCTCGCCCTTGCAGGCGACGTAATCGTCGCAGGCGATCACTTCGGCGCGGATGAAGCCTCTTTCGAAATCGGTGTGGATGACCGCGGCGGCCTGCGGTGCGGTGTCGCCTTTATGAATCGTCCAGGCGCGGACTTCCTTCGGACCCGCAGTAAAGAAGGTCTGCAGCCCGAGCAGCGCATAGCCGGCATGGATCACGCGGTCGAGTCCCGGTTCTTCCATTCCCATGTCGGCGAGAAACACTTTTTTCTCCTCGTCGCTCATGTCGGCAATCTCGGCTTCGAGCATGGCGCAGATCGCCACCACCGGCGCGCCTTCCTGCGCGGCGTGTCGCGTCACCGCTTCGAGATAGAGATTGCCTTCGAAGCCGCCCTCTTTCACGTTGGCGACGTACATCGCCGGCTTCGCAGTGAGCAGGCATTGCGGCCTCAGAACCGCTTTGCCCGCCTCGTCGAGCTCGAGCGCGCGCACCGGCCGCGCCTCGTTCAGCACGGCCTCGCATTTTTCCAGCGCGGTGACCAGGCGCTGCGCTTCCTTGTCGCCGCCAGCGCGCGCAGCTTTGCCATACCGCGCGAGTTGACGCTCGACGGTCGCGAGATCGGCCAGCGCGAGTTCGGTGTCGATTGTTTCAATATCGGACACGGGATCGATTTTGCCCGCGACGCGCACTACGTTCGCGTCGTCGAAACAGCGCACGACTTGACGGTACGTATCGATATAGGGGACATCGCCCCCCATAGACGCACGGAGCGTAAAGTGAAACGGTCGAACTCTTTGGCTTGAGATCCGACGGCACCGGCCCGTACTCCTCGCGCCAGGGCACGCGCACGGCACGACGTGGGCCAAGCGTCACCCGACCCAAGGTGGCGCGTCATCCCAAACGTGACCGTAGAGACCGATCGTTGATCCCACGCGCCCATGTCACGGCCTGGCGCGCAATGGCGCCCTGGCCTACCGACGCCCAGGTGGAGCAGGATCTCGTCCTCACACGCGCCATCGTCGAGCTGTTCGGCAACCCCGAGGTTGCGCAGGCGGTAGGGCCAACCGGCATTGCCTATCCCATAATCTGGCGAGTTCACACTTCATCGCTGGGATCACGAATCTCCAACTTGAACTGCCAGCCCTCATAGGTCATCAACATGCGGCCGAAATCTTCCCAGGAGATTTCCCGGCCATCGACAACGATGAGTGGCACGCGACCGTCTTGGGCATCATCCCATTCGATTCGCCCTCGCACCGTATCATCAGCGATATGAAGTCCCATCCCATCGTCCTCAAGGTGCTTGATGGAAAGCGTTCGGTGTATTTTCTGGATCAACCGGCCCAGCAGGGCGAATAAATCATCTTCGGGATCGCCGTGAATTTGGAACTTGTAGCCAGCCGGGTTTCCTTCTCGAAGCTCAAAGGCATCCAGAGCGACACCGCTTCCAAACAGGCGTGTCCGGAAATGGAATTGGTGTGTTTCATCGGCGCAGTCAGTTATCCCAATGGGCTCGAGCCGGAAGTTGTCAAAATCTTCCAGACCGCTCAGCTTAGCCACCTCCGCGTTGAAGCATC
>Ga0209343_10003716_pt1 | contig 19095 bp, 19 predicted proteins | sample RifCSPlowO2_02_FD_184026 | JGI IMG/M metagenome (GOLD analysis project Ga0209343, IMG submission 184026) | Groundwater microbial communities from Rifle, Colorado - Rifle CSP2_plank lowO2_0.2 (SPAdes) (version 2) | ecosystem: Environmental > Aquatic > Deep subsurface > Groundwater | place... | reverse complement strand
GCTTGAGGAGTATTTAGACAACCAAGAAGGAAAGGTAGTAGTTGATCCTCTTGATATTCATGAACAGGAATATATAAAAATGGTTCACGATGCGTACGCAAACGTTCCACAAGTGAGTACTTCGGTGACTTTAGAGGAACCGGAGGTTAAACAGGAAATACTGCCGGCTCAAGAATCGAAAAAAATGCCAGAAAATAAGCAGATTCAAAAGCTGGTTGAACAGCCAAAACCGGAAGAAATAAGACCTCAACAACAAATCCAACCAATTGCAAAGGTTGAAAAACCAATAGAACAAATAAAACTTCCAAACGAAGAGGCGTATTCGGCTCCATTGATCCCATTAACACCCGACCGCCACTCAGGCAGAAAGTTCACTAATCTTTTGCCAAGCGAAGGCGAAATAATTTTGCCAATACGAGGCGAGCGAGTATTACAATCTTCATTTGAAATGGAGGTTGAGGAAGATGTTGCAGAAAAGGCCGAGCAGCTTAAAAAACTTTTAGAACAAATAAGAGGAGACGAAGCGTATTCAAAAACAATTAAACAGGCGGTAGGGGCGAATCAAGATTCACCTCAACAAACCCTGCCGAAGGAACAAACATCACGTCAGGAGGCGCGCCAAGAACCTATTGTCACGCCAACCCCAAAAACCCCTGAAGACATAAGTTCAGAAGCTCAAAATATAGTGTCAAGATTAGAGCAGGAAAACATCCGTTTAGGCAATGAAATAAATAAACTAAAGCAAGAGCTTGAAAAGTCACATCAACCTCAAGAGGTGGTTGTTGAGAAGCAAGAAACAATAAGAAAACTCGAAGGAGAAAAGCAAAAGTCCACGCAGGAATATCATTATTTGCAGGAAAAAGTAAACGAACTAAAAGAAAAGATTCAAAAAAAGGCTACTGAAATACCATCGGATAAAGTTACGCAAAATCCAAATTTGGCCTCGGCCGGCGCACCAACATTCTCAAATTCAATGCCTCAAAGTAATACTCCAAATATAGTTTCGGGATCGGTGAAAGATTCATCCGGAAAAATTCTAGAAGGAGTTGTGGTAATTATTAAAAACAGCAGAAACGAGCCGGTAAGAGCTTTAAAAACAAACAGGCTTGGACAATTTTCTATTAGTAACCCTTTAACCAACGGACCATATACAATTGAGATTGATAAAAACAATTTAAGTGGGCAAACCTTTGATATAATTAAAATCGATGTACAGGGTATTGTAATTCCCCAGATAGAATTTACAGGAAAATAATATGCCGGCACCTTTTATACAATCAACAACTCAAGATCACTTGGATATAGAAGACATAAAAGATAATTTTGTTGTTCTAAAAAGCGGTGACGTTGCAGTTGTACTTCAAACTACAGCTGTTAACTTTGATCTTTTGTCGGAAATTGAGCAGGACGCTATAATCTCAGCCTTTTCAATGCTTTTAAACTCAATTTCTTTTCCGCTTCAAATTGTAATTAGATCAAAAAAACTGGATATTACAAAATATGTTGAAAAGGTACAAAGAGTAGAAAATAAAGTTACCGATCCGTTATTAAAAAAACAAGCCGAGGCATACAGAAAATTTGTTCAGGAAGTTATAAAAAGAAATGAAGTCTTAGATAAAAAATTTTACATTGTAATTCCATCAGGAGACACTGCCGGAAAAGAACTTGGAAAATCTCCGTTTGATTTTATCACAAAACTTTTTGGGTTTAGTGGAAAAAGAATTCATGTGAATGTAAATCAAGCGATTCAACGTGCGCAAAGGGAATTACTTCCAAAAATAGACCATGTAACAAAAGAGTTAAATAGAATTGGGGTAAGAAGTAGAGTCATGGCAACACAAGAACTAGTGGAACTGTATTTTGATATTTATAATCCAAGCTCAATTCACGGCCAAAGAATAAGAACAAATGTTGCGGATTATAAAACGGCTATAGTTGAGCCGGCGATTTTAGAGGAATAATGAAACTACCTGAATTAACTTTATTTAAAAAAGGGTCGAAAAAGCCTGTAACAGACAATACAAACCCCGCGCAAGTTCTGGCTAAGGGGATGTTAAATGTGCGGGATATAATAGCTCCGGCTGCAATTGAAGTTGAATTTAACCACTTAAAAATAGGAAACACTTATTACAGAACTTTATTTATATCCGGCTACCCAAGATTTGTTGGCGCAAACTGGCTGGCTCCTATTATTAACTTTGAGCACACCTTAGAAATTTCTATGTTTTACTATCCGGTAAAATCAAAAGGAATCCTTGACGATTTAAGAAGAAAAATTACTGAAATGGAAGCTACCACCAGATCAAATATTGAAAGGGGTAAAATTGCCGATCCCGAAGTAGATATTGCTCTTGAAGACGCTAAGTCTTTACAAGAACAATTAGTTAAGGGCGTTGAAAAATTTTTCCAATTTTCTTTTTATATAACGATTCCGGCCGATTCACTTGAAGAGCTCGAGGATGTTTCACGAAAGCTTGAATCAACTTTGGGATCTTTACTTTTAATTTCTAAATCCGCAGCTCAACAAATGGAACAGGCGTTTCAATCAACAATTCCAACCGCCGTTGACAAATTGTTGTTTGTTAGAAACATGGACACAACAAGCTTAGCAACAACGTTTCCATTTACTTCATCTGATTTAACTTCGGACGATGGAATTATGTATGGAATAAACAAACACAACGGGTCGCTGGTAATTTTTGACAGGTTCTCGCTTGAAAACGCTAATACTGTAGTCTTTGCAAAATCCGGAGCTGGAAAATCATATGTAGTTAAACTGGAGGCTTTAAGGTCTTTAGTATTTGGAACTGAAGTTATAATTATTGATCCTGAACAGGAATATAAAGTTCTGTGTGATACGGTTGGTGGAAATTATATTAGCTTTGAGTCAAACGCCGCGGTTAGAATAAATCCATTTGATCTTTCAGGAATTGTTGTTGAAGGAGAAAACGAACTTGGGCAAAAATTATTATCCCTACACACACTATTTAGATTAGTACTTGGAGAGTTAAATCCGGCAGAGGAAGCGGTTTTGGATAGAGCATTAATTGAAACGTATCGAATAAAAGGTATTACAACCGACCCGGAGTCTCAAAAAGTAAAAGAGCCTCCTGTCATGGAAGATTTATATAAAGTTTTATTAGGCGCGGAGGAGCCCGAAGCAAAAGGCATGGCCGAAAGACTAGAAAAATATGTAAAAGGTTCATTGACCGGAATTTTTGACGCCCAGTCAACCGTTAACTTAAACAGCAAGATGACTGTATTCTCAACAAAAAACCTTGAGGATATTTTAAGACCAATCGCGTTTTATATAATTCTTGATTTTATTTGGACAAAAATTAGAAAGGATTTGAAAAAAAGAATTTTAATTGTTGAAGAGGCTTGGTATTTGCTACAAAACGAAGATAGCGCAAGATTTATTTATGGAATTGCAAAAAGGGCAAGAAAATATTATTTGGGTTTAACAACAATTACTCAAGACGTTGATGACTTTTTAACTTCCGAATACGGAAAAGCTATTGTTACGAACTCTTCTATTCAACTTCTTTTAAAACAACATCCGGCAGCAATTGATAAAGTTGCTGAAACATTTTATCTTTCAGAAGGTGAAAAAAGATTTTTGCTTGGGGCAAGCACAGGAGAAGGATTATTTTTTGCCGGATCAAATCATGTTGCAATAAAAGTTGAGGCTTCGGAAGAAGAGCATAAATTAATAACTACAAATCCTGCCGAACTTATAAAACTAAGAGAAGAAGGGGCTTTAAAAGCAAAACCGCCGGAAAGACCTGAGTATAAACCGTTTGAGAGATTTAATTCGGATAAATATTCTATATTAGACAAGGAGGCAGAGACGGAAGCAACGATTACACAAGCGGTGCAAGTAGCACCAGAACCTACACAGATCCCGCCACAGCAACCTGAACAGCAAAGTAAACCTGCTAACGAGGGAACTTTTACACTCTCAAACGACAAAAAGGATGGGGACATTTAATCTTCAACCCTGAACGCGAATAGGCATTACAACATGTAAATAAGAGTCGTCGCCAACAATTCTTAAAACTCCCGGCGCAACATTTCCATTTGATTCAAAAACTAATTTCTCGGCCTTAATATTGTTCAAAAAATCCAAAAGATATTTAGAGTTAAAAGATATTTCAAGTTTATCTCCTTTTACCTCCGCTTCAATTTCACTATTATTTTCTCCAAGCTCTTTTGAAACCGATACGAGTTTAATCAAACCTTTATCGCTAAAAGTCATTTTAATAATGCTATCCGCTTCTTTTGCAAAAACGTTTGTGAGTTTTACTGCTTCGTGCAAATCAACCGAAGCAAACTCGGCTGTTAAAATACTTTGCGCGGGTATTATTTTTTTATAATCAGGAAACTCGCCGTCTACTATTCTTGTAGAAACAACAACGTCGCCCGATTCAAAAGCACATAAATTATCTTCTTTATTCAGATGTATTTTTAAAGGAGAATCTGATGAAGAAAAAATCCTAGCCACTTCAACCAAAGTTTTGGCCGGTATTACAACAGAAAAACCTTCAGCTTTGCCTTCAAAATCAACACTTTTTTCAGACAATCTAAAACCGTCAACCGCAGCAACAACAAATTTCTTTTTAGAAAAAGCAAGAAGTATGCCTGTTAGTACCAGTCTACTTTCATCGGTTGCTGCAGAAAAAGAAACGCTGGCAATGGCACTTGCAAACTCTTTAGGATCTACTTCAACAAAAACAGATTTTTTTGGAATTTCAGGAAGTTCAGGAAAATCAGTTGGATCAGTTCCATTAAATTTTGATTTATTTTTTCCGGCCTGTAAATGAAAGATTCCATCTTTTAATACACCTTCGACTGAAGTAGGGGATAGGTGTGAAATAAACTCATGAATAAGTTTTGATGGAACTGTTATTGACCCATCTTCATCAACCGAAGCGCCAACATAAAAAGTAATGGCAGTGTCTAAATTTGTCGCGGAAAGTTTTAACCTGCCGTCTTTGGCGGTAAATAAAATGTTTGATAAAACAGGTAACGAGCCCTTGGTTGGAACTGCTTTTGAAACAACTCCAAGACCTTTTAATAAATTTTCGGATAGACAGGTAAATTTCATATTTTAGCTTGGCTTAAGAACCACCCTTCTTTGCGACCCTTCTCCGATACTTTCCGATTTTATGTCGTCGTAGCCTGAAATAAACAGGTGAACGTGCTTTCTTTCAAAAGAGCTCATCACGGGAAGTTCTACCTCTTTGTTTGCAAAGCGTACTCTGTCTATATAATTTTTAGCTATCCCTTCTATTTTTGAATACCTGTCCTTTTTATAATTATTTATATCAATGGAAACAAAAGACCAATTGCCGGTTTCTTTAAAAAGCATAAGATTAAGGAGTGTTTGCAAAGCTTCAAGCGATTCTCCTCTGTAACCTATTAAAAAATTAAGGTCGTCGCCCGAGATAGTAATCTCCAAACTACCATCATCAACTTCTTCAGTTTTAAGGGATGTACTTACATTCATGTAAGAGAGAATTTTATTTAAGGTTTCCTCAGCGTGCTTTTTTTCCATATACTGCAATTTTCTTAATCCATGGGGTCAGGCCACCCCATCCGGAAACAAAATACTGTTGGACAAGCGAGAATATTGTTGTAACTAAAATGTACAAAACAGCACCTGCAGGCAGTTTTAAACCAATGATAACGGTCATCAAAGGCATAAGGTAAAGCATTTGCTCCTGCATATTATAAGCGATATCGTCCGATTTGTCTTTAGTTTTTAACGCGGCAGATTCCCCGGCTTCAACATAAGGAGCCATCATTTTTGAAGAAAAAAACTGGAAAATTCCGGACAATACCGCGAGTATGTAGAAAGGATCGGGTTTTGCCAAGTTTAAGTAAAAAAACGTGGTGTTTACTGTTTCTTTTAAATCTAGTTTTAGAAAACCAAAATACAGTAAATCGTTTATGTGTTGCGTTGTAACACCTATAGCAAATGTGTTAATAACGTTATACAAAGCGATTAGAATAACTATCATCCAAACTTGCGATAAACATCCAGAGGCTGGGTTTAATCCATGCTTTTTGAAAAGCTCCATTTGCATCTCCGCTTGCTTTTTTTTATCGTATTTATATTTTTGTTTTATCTTGTCAAGCTCAGGCTGAAGATCGCGTTGCTTCTTCATATTTTTTAGGGAAGGAAGGACTAGTGGAATAAGTATTGCTCTAATAATGATGGTGAGGATTATAATTGAAAATCCCAAACTTCCGGAATATTTATACAAAACCATCAAAAGATTAAAAATCGGGGTTACTAATAGTGTGTGCCAAATTTGGGAAATTACAGGCATGTTATTTTGCGCTTACGACAGGGTCGTATCCTCCCTTAAAAAACGGGTTACATCTTAAAATTCTGCCTAAACCCATGAATACACCTTTAAAAGCGCCGAAGCGTTGAATTGCCTCATGAGTGTAACTTGAACAACTGGGCTCAAATCTGCAAACACCTAGTCCAAATCTTTCAGTTGACAAAAATGTTTTGTAAAATTTTATTAAACTCAACGTTAATTTCTTCATAATTTTTATTTAAAGCTTCTTTTTTGGGATAAAGTGAAATCCAAATCCCGCTTTTAATTCTATCAAAATTCAGTCTTAAAACTTCGCTAAAAACCCTTTTTACCCTATTCCTTTTTACCGCGGATTTTTCTGTAGCTGTTGAAATAATAACACCTGCTCTTTTGTCTCCTTCAAATCCTGTTGTGTCCAAAACGTAACAGTAAAAGCTTTCCGAGTTTGTCTTCTTACCCAAACGCCTTACTTTACCATACTCGTAATTTGTTAAAAGGCGATTTTGCTTTTTTAGCATACAAAATTACTTAATTCTTTTTGCTACAGCTAATATTTTTCTACCTTTTGCTCTTCTACTTTGAATAACACGTCTTCCGCCTTTGGAGAACATTCTTTTTAGAAATCCGTGTGTTCTAGCCCTTTTTCTCTTTTTTGGTTGATATGTTCTTTTTACCATAACAGGCGCATATTAAAGGATTAGCGGGAAGGAGTCAAATGTTTGTATACTATTGTTATGGGCGAAAGATTTGTACCGGAAGAAATTGTAAATAGCACTATACAAGAAGGTAGAACTGAAATACCGAAAGAAAAATTAGAACAAAAAAGGTATGTTGCCCCAAACGAACTTTGGATAAAAGACACACATCTTAGAAAACCTGTTATACCGCCAAAACCTGACGAAACTTTGCCAAGAAAAGGAGCGGATGGGTTGATAAAAACGTCATATTTAGACTTACTGCGCGACGGAGCCGTAGAACTTACCGATAATCGCTGGCGAATAGATAGTTTACTTTCAGAAGAAGAAGGGGTGTACGGAAAAGTTTATAGGGCCTTCGACACAAAACTCAAAATACCCGTGGCGCTCAAAGTGGGCAGGCATATAGATGGGACGTTTGAGATTGAAAGGGAAGCAAAAGCCATGGCAAACATAAATCATCCGGGGGTTATTAAAATATACGACTTTACTATACAAAACGCACCTGACGGACGGGGACTTCCAATCATAGTTGAAGAGTATATGGATCCGAACGAGGCGCCCACCTTATTTAACAAACTAAAAAAAGAAGGAAAGCTTGGCGCAAGTGATATAAGAAAAGTAATTGCGGAACTTTCTGAAACCGTAGACTATCTCTATTTTGATAAAGGCATATTACACAATGATCTAAAACCGGCAAATATTTTTCTTGACAGGCGCTTTACTAAAATCGGGGATTTTGGAATATCAAACTCGGCCAATAAGAATGGGGGCGGAACTCGCGCATACAATGCGCCTGAACGAAAGTTTCCACGAACCAAAAATACCCTACAGGGCGAAGTTTTTTCACTTGGAATAATTGCGTATGAGATGCTTACAAACGCGATTCCTCTCAACGACAACTTTGACGCCGAATATAAAAGCGAATACCTTGAGACACCGGAGATGGAAAGGAAGTACGGCAAAGAGAGGCTCGAAAGAAGTCGTGATGTATTAATAAAGGCACTTTCTATAAAACCCGAAGACCGATATCAAACCGCCACAGAATTTGCGCAAGCCCTAGAAGAAGCCCTTAAAGAAGACTAAACCCTGTCACTTTGCAACCTGCGTTGCTTGATTCGTTGTGGATAACTCCTGTAAAGTTATACACAGTACCGTGCAGGACAAAACTGCCTCAAAGTTAATCAAATTTTATGGAAGCTAAAACATTATGGAAAGCAGTTCAAGCAGAACTTGAACTTACCTTATCCGAACTAAAATATAAAATGTGGATTGCTCCGACCAGAGCCGGTGACCTTACTGATAGTTCTATTGAAATTTTATGCTCAACTCTTCCAGTCAGGAAAAAATTAGAAACAGAGTTTATATCGCTAATACAAAGTAGTGTAAATAAAATAGGCACAGGAAATTACAAATTAATTTTTAAAACGGGCGGCGTTGTTCAAACCGAATCAGGAGCAAAAAGCCTTGGCCCTCTCTTTGAAGGAAAAAAAGACATGGGAAAAGAAATCGAAAATACTTTGCCAAACAATTCAGGTCTTTTTCCAAAATACACGTTCGAAAATTACGTAGCAGGATCAAACAACAACCTTGCCTACGCAATAGCAACATCGGTAGCAGACAATCCGGGAAAAAAATATAACCCTTTCTTTTTATATTCAGGGGTTGGCCTTGGAAAAACACATTTAATTCAAGCGATTGGAAATAAAATTATTAAAGACAAACCCAAACTTAGAGTTATATATGTAACCGGAGAGTCTTTCACAAACGAGCTTATTGAACTTTTAATGAGCGGGAAAGCTAAAGGCAAGTACACAGCAAATAAATTTAGGGAAAAATATAGATCGGCGGATGTTCTTCTTATTGACGACATCCAGTTTATTGCGGGCAGAGAAACAACGCAGGAAGAATTTTTCCACACGTTTAATACTCTTTACATGAACCAAAAACAAATTGTTATTACATCAGACAGACCTCCAAACGCTTTTAACAATTTGGAAGAAAGAATTACTTCAAGATTTGGGAGCGGGATAATTGCGGATATTCAAACTCCGGACATAGACATGCGGTCAGCAATCCTAAGATCAAAAAGGGACGAGAATAAAGATGACGTTTCAAATGAAATTCTTGACGTAATTGCCCAAACTATTGACACAAATGTTCGCGAGCTCGAAGGCGCATATTTACAGGTTTTAACGTACGCAAAGGCCACGGGAAAAGAAATGTCCGAAGACCTGGTAAGTAAATCTTTGGGGATGGTTGTAAAAGAAAAAAAAGAAAAACTAGTAAACCTGAATCAAATTATAAGAGCGGTATGTACATACTATTCAGTTAAAATACCGGATATAAAAGGGGAGAGGCGCACAAAAGATTTGGTTGTCCCAAGACACATGACGATGTACCTTATTCATAACCTAACACAAACCCCTTACATGGGAATAGGAGAGTTTATGGGAGGAAGGGATCACACAACAATTATGCACGGAGTTAGAAAGGTAGAAGAAGAAATTTTATCCTCACAAAAAACTAAACAGGACGCCTCAAATATTAAAAGTATTATATTTGAAAACTAACCTGTGAAAAGCACTGTGGATAACTTTGAATATTTCTATAAGGTCTGTGCATAAGTAGGGGAGCTTATCCACAAGGTTGTAAACAAAAACTGACCAGTTTTCAACACGCGCGGTGTTGGTTTATAAACAGATTTGTAAAGAAACATAAGTAAAAGTGTAGAATGAAAACATTAAGAAGATATCAACAAAGACGATCTATGTATAAGGGTCATAAAACAACAAAAACGTGCGTAATGCACATATCAACAACACCTAATACTAATACTACTATTTATATATACTAAATATACTATGACAACACTTGTGGAAAACTTGATTGTAATAATTTCAAAATTAATAAAATTTATTTCCAATACGTTTAATTTAGGAAGCGGATATACTTGGCCCGGCCATGTTGCTTTATTAGTAAATCCAAACTTTTTAAAGTCTCGTAGGATACGTTTTAAAAAAGGTGTAGTACTAGTTTCAGGAACAAACGGAAAAACAACAACCACGAAGTTAATTACTCATTTGCTTGAAAAATCAGGGTACACGGTTTCACATAATAAGTCCGGAGCAAATTTATTAAATGGGATAGCTTCTTCTATTATTTTAGACTTTCCTGCGTTTGGAGATTTAAATCGAGATTTTGGAGTTTTTGAGGTTGATGAAGGTGCGCTACCTTTAGTACTTTCAAATCTTAAAGCGAGCGCCGTTGTACTTCTTAATTTATCTAGGGATCAACTAGATAGATATGGCGAGGTCGATATAATTTCGGAAAAGTGGACGAAGTCTTTGCTTAGCCTTAACCCCGCCCCGACTTTGATCGTTGATGGCGATAAGGATTATTTCAACAGCATCTCGCAGGCTTTTAAAGGCGATACTATAGCATTTGGAGATTCTGTAGATTATTTATCAAGAACTAAACTTCACGGATTGTTTAACGCCAGCAATGTAAATGCGGCTGTTTCTGTAGTTAGGTTTTTTGGACTAAAGGAGGGAGACTTTGTTTCCAATTTAGATTCGTTTGAGTTTGCGTATGGAAGAGGTGAGGTAATTAAACACGGCGGAAAAGAATTTAGAGTTTTACTTGCTAAAAATCCCGCAAGTTTTGAACATAATTTAGATTTATTATTAAGTGAGGAGGCCTCCGAATATAATTTATTTTTTGCGTTAAATGATAAAATTCCGGACGGGCGTGATGTTTCGTGGATTTATGATATTTCAGCTGAAAAGCTAAGAGAAGCGTGTGCGAGCAAAGTAGTATACGTTTCAGGGACTAGATATTTGGACATGGCTGTTAGACTTTCTTATGCAGGCGTAAATATTTCTAAAGAAAACATTTTTGAGAATCTACAGCACGCTGTTAAAGAAATCACACTGCATGGAGTTTCTGAAAAAGTTATATGCCTTCCAAATTACTCCTCTATGCTTGAACTCAGAAAAATTTTAACAGGAAAAAAGATTTTATGAAATTTAAAATCGGGTATTTTTATCCAGAGCAATTAAACTTATATGGAGATAACGGGAACGTTGAGATATTGGTTTATCGAGCCAAAAAACGTGGGATCGATGTAGAAGTTGCGCTTGTTGATTTGGGTACTAATTTAGAAGAAAATAGATTCAACTTAGTTTTCATGGGCGGAGGCCCGGACTCAAGTCAAAAAGAAGTTTACGAAGATTTACTAAAAGACAAAGGTCCTTATCTTAAAGACTATATAAATAGCGGAGGATTTGGACTTTATATTTGTGGTGCCTATCAGTTACTTGGAAAGTATTACAAATCTGCTGATGGGTCTATTTTGGAAGGTTTAGGGGTCTTTGATTTATATACCGAGCACTTTGGTAACAAAAAGCCTAGATGCATTGGAAACGTTGTTTGTGAACTCTCAGACGAGTTTAGACATAAAGAAGTTTTTAACTCATTAAACAAAATCGGTTCCACACTAGTTGGTTTTGAAAACCATGGCGGAAGAACTTATCTTGGAGAAAAAATGTTGCCTCTTGGTAAAGTTATTAGGGGGTACGGAAACAATTCCGAAGACGGTTATGAGGGTGTACTTTATAAAAATTCAATCGGGACTTATTTACACGGCCCAGTACTTTCAAAAAACCCTCACTTGGCAGATTATCTAATAGCCGGAAGCCTTGGTTTAGACCGTCTTGAAAGTCTTGACGATTCATTAATTCTGTCTGCCCACATTGCCTCAAAGAAATTACGACAGTGAAGTTAAAACTAATACATAAAAAATTATTTTATTTGTTGGTCTTTTTAATTCCGTTAAATCTGGCTAAACATTTTGTATTACTGCAATCTTATGTTGGCGGAATTTTGATTGACTATTTAATTCCGACCGTTTATGTTACCGACATTTTGATTTTTTTAAATATTCTGCTTTGGGTTTTTGGAGGTGAGTTTAGAAAATGGAGAAAAAATCTAAATTTAGTTAGAATCCTAAGCTTATTTTTGATAGCCGGATTATTTTCTGTTATTACGTCAAGTTCGTTTTTTCCTTCCATGTATTTTTTTGCCCGTCTAATCTTATATTCTTTATTTTGTGTTTATGTAGCTTGTACTTTCGAATTAGAAAAAGACTTTGATAATATTATTAAAATATTTGCGCTCAATATTTTTCTTCTTGGGATTTTGGCTTTTTTTCAATGGATGAATCAGGGATCCGTATTTAATAACTATTTATTTTTCGGCGAGCAGCCTTACTCATTATCAACACCCTTAATAAGTATTAAAAATCTGTTTGGAAACGCTGTTGTACCGGCCTATGGAACTTTTCGCCATCCTAACGCCTTTGGGGGGTACCTAAGTATTATACTTTTATTCGCTTTTTTAAATTTTAGAAAAAATAGTATTTATAGGATTTCGTTGCCGGTTGGTTTAGTTGGTTTATTTTGTACTTTAAGCAGAGGCGCGTGGGCCTCGTTTTTGTTTGGAACGATGTTCATTTTTCTAATTAAGAGATTTGGTAAGAAGGGTGTAATTATTTCTTTAGTTTTAACTTTTTTACTCGCGTCGTCAACTTTTTTTACATCTACATTTTCTAAATACATTGATTCAAATTCTCTTCGAACAAGATCACGACTGCAAGCAACTTCATTTAATATGATTAAAAATAATTTTCTTTACGGCGTTGGATTAAATAATTTTACGGCTAAAATGGGGGAGTATGAGGACAAATTCATTCTTCCCAGATTTATTCAACCGGATCATAACATTTTTATTTTAGCTTTAGCTGAGGGAGGGGTTTTCTTTTTCCTTTTATTTTGTGGGATTTTATTTTATGCAGGTTTTAATTTACTTAAAAAGAGTTACGGTCCGCCGGCATACTTGTTTGTTTCGTTGTTGCAACTTGTTATATTGGGAAGCTTTGACCATTATTTATTTACGGGCGTGCAGACCCAGATTTTATTTTGGCTTATTGTTGGGCTTTCTTTATCCGCAGCATGATAAAATCACATAATGAATGAGATTGAAATTCGTGGAAAAATTTCTCCGACAAGATTTAAAGAGCTCAAAATTTTGTTGGAAAAAAGCGGAAGACTGCTTAAACATTATCATAGGCTATCTGTTGACGTATCTCCGGGCTTTGATGAGAAAACAAGAACATGGAACAACCCCTCCGGCTTGGATTTAAGAGTTAAGAAATCTGATAACGAAGAAAAGATAAGTTTAAAAATCGGACACTTTTACGAAAAGGAACGTTCGGAGATAGATGTTGCTTTAGTTCCAGGGGAGTTTTTAAATGCCATTACACTTTTAGATTCCTTGGGATACAGTAAAGGTATGGTTTATTTTTGGGAAAGTTGGGAATTTGAATACAAGGGTTCTGAAATAAAACTGTCCAAATATTCAGACGCCTATTACATTTGGGAGATAGAATCAAAAAACACAAACGATCCAGACGTCCTGGCTATTGAGCTTAACTTGAAGCCTTTTACAAAAGAAGAAAACACGCGCTCTAATGATTGGGAAAATATAAACCTTCATAAACTATACTCAAAAGAATTGGTTTTGGCACTTTTGCAAAAAGTGGATATTTTTTAAAACATTCTTTATAATTTATACATGAGAAAAAAGTTGCCCGTTTTGCTTATTTTACTTTTATCGCCATTGATTCTTACGGCCTGTACTGTAGGCGACCTTCCGGTTATTGGAAAATTTCTTCAAAGAAAGATTCCAAGCGGTCCCGTTACTTTGACTTGGTGGGGTTTGTGGGAAAAACCGTCTTCTGTTGATGTGTTGATTAAAAAATATCAGGAAAAACATCCGAACGTTACAATTAAATACGACGACCGTTCGGTATTGGGCCTCATAGATTACAAAGAACGAGTATTTAGAAGAGCCGATCAGGATTCGGGGCCGGATATTTTAACCGTACATAATAGTTGGGTGCAAAATCCACTTTTGAGAACAAAGTTAGTACCCATGCCCGCAAGTTTAATGACAACGGACAATTTTAAGAAAGCTTTTTATCCTGTTGTTACAGATAGCGCTGTAGATAGCGGGAAGGTTTACGCAATACCTCTTGAGTACGATGGTTTAGTCTTGGTTTATAACAAAAAACACTTCGCGGATATTGGCCAAACAACGGCTCCTACCGCGTGGGAAGAGTTTAGAAGACTAGCACTTGAACTTACTGTTAGAAATGACAAAAATATTGTTAGAGCCGGAGCAGCTATGGGAACCGCAGACAACAACGAACACTTTTCGGATATTTTGGGGTTAATGTGGTCTCAAGCGGGCGTTAAGATTCCGTTGGAAATGGATGGTAAGAACGCTCAAGACGCTTTGGCATTTTATACTAATTTTATTAAAGAAGACGGGGTTTGGAGAAGCGATTTTCCTGAAGCTACGGCAGCGTTTGTAAAAGGGGATGTTTCTATGATTTTTATTCCGACTTGGAAAATTATTGATATCTTAAAGGCAGCACCGGATCTTGAGTTTGGAGTTGCTCCGGTTCCCCAAGTTATTCCTGAAACTCCGGTCACATGGGGATCGTTTTGGATGCAGGCCGTTACAACCAAAAGTGCACATTCGGATGTTGCGTGGGATTTCTTAAATTTTATTGCGCAAGAACAACAACAGCTCACATTGTTTAATGAAGATTCAAAAACTAGGCCTTTTGGCATGCCCTACAGCTTAATTTCTCTAGAAAACGAGTTGTCGGTAAACCCATATTTGGGAGCTTTAGTTAAAACCGCGAAGTTTGCTAAGTCCGCTGAAATTGCAGGGCGCTCAGGAAACAGCAAGCAGGAAAGAGTTTTAAAGGACGCCGTGAACGCGGTGTTAAATGGAACTAGTCCTGAAGACGCTTTAAAAACCGCAAAAGACGCAATTTCCAAGTAGGTTTCACCTTAAAAAAGCCCCCGCACTTTGATAAGATTGGGGGCGCGAAAGTTAAGCCATTCCTGTTTCTGATTTTAGGTAATACCTTCGTTCTATAGCCTTCTTAGCGACGATATTCCACTTGGATAGCGTTTGTACGCTTGTTCCTCCTAAAACTACTGTGAGAAGCATAGAAAGCAAAATTGTAAGATTCCAAAACCACGAATTTGATTCAACTAGAATCCAAATTACCATGACTGCGGTAGCAGATACGCAAAAGGCTATAAATCTTGCGATAAACCGCTTAAAATACCTTTCCGCGCCCTTATCTAGCTCCCAAAGCAACGGGTCGTTTTCCAAATCCGGATCACCTGCCCTGCGTTTATTCAATGGTTTGAGCCCCATCTCTGTTCTCCTTTGTATCTTAGTATATCATCTTATAGAATTATTTTCAAACCACCGTTGATGTATAATCCAAATATGTTAATTCTTGGAATAGAGACATCGTGTGATGAAACGGCTGTTGCAATAGTTGAAGACGGAATCCACGAGATTGCGAGTGTGCTTGCATCCTCCGCCGATTTTTCTATAGAGACAGGTGGGATTGTTCCCGAAGTTGCAGCGAGAAAACAATTAGAATTTATTATTCCGGTAATTTCAAAAACATTAGAACAGTCTCACTTAGAAAATTCTCAAATTGACGCTATTGCGGTAACGGTTGGTCCCGGTCTTATAGGGTCGTTGATCGTTGGAGTTGAGTCCGCCAAAGCTCTGTCTTTTGCTTGTAACAAACCTTTAATCGCAGTAAATCATTTAATCGGGCACATTTATGGTAATTTTGTAGATTCAAAAAAAGCTGTTGAATTTCCGGCTTTAGTTTTGGTAGTAAGTGGAGGGCACACGGATTTGGTTTTAATGAAAGGTCATGGAAATTTTGAATATATTGGCGGAACCCTAGATGACGCGGCCGGCGAAACTTTTGATAAAACTGCACGCTTGCTTGGAATAAGCCCTTATTATGGAGGAGCGGCGTTATCAAAAGTAGCATCAGAGTGTAAGGAATCAAATCCAATCTTAAAATTACCAAGACCTATAATGCACTCTAACAACTTCGACTTTTCTTTCTCTGGACTTAAAACCGCTGTAAGAACAGTAGCGCTTGCGAAAAAATTCTCATTCGAATTAATTGCTAAAGAATTTGAAGAGGCGATTGTGGAAGTATTGGTATTTAAAACAATTAAAGCAGCAAAAAAATATGACGCGAAGTCCATTTTGTTAGGAGGAGGGGTTTCTGCAAATAGGCGCTTAAGGGAAGTAATTGAACAGGAGTCAGAAAAAAACGGTTTTAATCTCCACGTACCGCCGTTAAAACTATGCGCGGATAGTGCGGTATATATTGCATCCGCAGGTTTTTTTAATCAAAATAAGCTTGAATTAAAAGACATTCAACCGAACCCGTCTTTAGGCATTGCTGATGAAATTAAGTAGTTGGTCAACACTAAGTATTTTTTTCTCATCACTATCTCTTGATTTTAATTCAACTCCATCGCCGGTATTTTTGGATACAATTATACGATTTGTAATTCCGATTAAATCAGCATCCGACAATTTTTCCCCTGCTGTAACATTTTCTCTATCATCAAACAATACTTCGATTCCAGCCGAATTTAGCTTTTCATAAACACCGTCCGCCTGTGTGTTTAACGAAACTAAATGAGCGTTAAAAGGAGAAACTGATTTAGGCCAGATAATACCTTTGTCGTCATGATTTATTTCTACAATTGTGGCCATTAATCTAGATGGCCCAATACCATAAGCCCCCATCACAACAGGTTTTTCAACCCCATTTTCATCGGTAAATTTAAGTCCTAGTGGCTCGGAAAATCTTGTACCTTGTTTAAAAATATTTCCAACTTCAACAGCACTTACCTCTTCTAAATCTTCCTTTTTCAAACCCAAATCTTTAATTACTTCGTCGGTATAAACCTCCTTATTTATCGCAATTTTTTTGTTTCTATCCAGATAAATTGTGTCTTCACCAGCAGTACAAATAGTTTGGAATTCGTGGCTATATTTACTAAAAGATCCTCCACTTGCAAAAGTGAGAAACGTTTTATCTCCTATTCCAGCGCGCTCAAATATTTTTACGTACGAATCTTTTGCGGTTTCATAAAATTCATCCAATTCCTCGTTGGTTTTGTTAAATGAATATAAATCCTTCATAATAAACTCTCTAGTTCTTATTAGCCCGCTCCTTGCTCTGGTTTCGTTTCTAAATTTTGTTTGAAACTGGTACACATAAAGTGGTAAATCTTTGTAGGATTGAATTCTCTCAGAAAGTAAATTGGCAAGAGGTTCTTCGTGAGTGGTTCCAAGTCCTAGTTCCGAACCGTTTTTTAATTGAGTTTTAAACCAAACATCTAAAGTTTCGTTATCCCATCTTCCCGACTTTTTCCAAACTTCAGGATTTTGGAGAGCTGAAAGCAAAATTTCCTGCCCATCGATGTTATTCATCTCTTCCCTTACTATGTTTATAATATTATTAAGGACATGCAGTCCAAGTGGGAGAAACACATATACGCCGGCCATTTCCTTTTGAATAAACCCCGCCTTAATTAAAAGCTGTGCGTTAAGGCTCTCTTCGTCTTTTGGGAATTGTTTTTTAGTTTTTCCAATTAGTTTTGAATAAAGCATATTGATTTTAGTAAATCTTTGTTGACACACCTGATTTTAGATTAACCAAATATAATGTCCATAATACATCTTCTCCATCTAAGCTTTGCCTTGACACTATTATGTTGTTGTCATCGACCCATTGTAGAGGCCGGCCTTCCGTTATCTTGAACTTGTTATTTTGTTTTACATCGTACAGCCATGTATAAAGTTTTGGGACTCCAGAGGCGAGTTCCCCGTCCCTTTTTGAGTAAATGAGCTTATTGCTATCCGAAGACCATACTAATACGTATTCACTATCGATATTATCTATATCGGTTGATTTTAGTAAACTGCTTGAAAGAAGTTTAAGGCTTAAGCCTCTATTATCTAAGTAGGCTGTATACAATAAACTAGGAGATGGTAGGGGGTTACTTCCTTGTGCATCAGTTTTTTTGAGCTTCTTATCTTCAAGATCGTAAATTAATAACTCGTTTGTTTTTTTGTCGACAACAGGATACCCCATTTTGTTTGATGCGGGTTTTTCCCATTTTCCTAAAGTATTGATAGCTCTCGGCCTTGTTAGGAAAGTGTAAACAACAATAAACAAAATTGTCACCAAGATACCAAGTCCAAAGAATATTATTGGCGTAAAGGCCGATTTTAAATTGACTTTTTTCATACTATCGCTCACATTTAGATTCTAACAGTTTTTTAGCGTAGATTAAACGTTTTTGTGTATAATGGAGAAACTATGGAAAAATTTTTAAAACAAAACTGGATGTTGATAGCAGCCATAATATACGTGGTATCTCCTATTGATTTTATACCGGATACTTTGCTTCCGGTTGGCTTTGCCGATGACATTGCTGTTTTACTCGCCACGCTTTTTATTAGATACCTAAAACATAGAAGGGATACAAAATTGCAGACAAATCTACATAAAAATGAAAATGTAGTTGAAGGCGAGATAGTTGAGTAATTTAGTATGGAAAAAAAATTTGAGCACAAAGATGTAGAGAAAAAAATATATGAAATGTGGGAAAAGGGTGGATACTTTGGCGCAAAAATAGATAAAACAAAAACTCCCTATACTATAGTTTTACCTCCTCCAAATGCCAGTGGAAAAATGCACACCGGAAACGTTTTAATGATAGCAATCGAGGACATACTAATTAGATGGAAAAGAATGAAAGGCTATAATGCGCTTTGGATTCCTGGGATCGATCACGCGGGAACCGAAACTCAAATAACTTTTGAACGAGAGTTAAAGAAACAAGGCAAATCAAGATTTGATTACGACAGGAACACACTTTATGAGGAAATATGGAAATTTGTGCAGAAAAATAAGAGTCTTGTAGAGGCTCAAATAAGATCAATGGGCGCTAGCATTGATTGGAGTAGATATAAATTTACTCTTGATTCTGACGTTCTAAATACAGTGTGTGAAACATTTGAGAAACTCTACGCAGGCGGCCTTATATATAAAGACGATTATATAGTTAATTATTGTCCTGTTTGCG
>Ga0209343_10003715_pt1 | contig 19099 bp, 19 predicted proteins | sample RifCSPlowO2_02_FD_184026 | JGI IMG/M metagenome (GOLD analysis project Ga0209343, IMG submission 184026) | Groundwater microbial communities from Rifle, Colorado - Rifle CSP2_plank lowO2_0.2 (SPAdes) (version 2) | ecosystem: Environmental > Aquatic > Deep subsurface > Groundwater | place... | reverse complement strand
GTGTGATTTATACGATAAAGATCGAGCATGATGGTGGTCTGCGTATAGACGTCAAGCAGGTAACCCCTATTTTAAAGAATGAGAAGATTAAATTTTAAGCTAATACCGGTTTTCTTGTATTTAGCGCTTTTTATTTCCGGATGCGTAACTGTTCCTCGTCAACCTATTGTGCAGCCTTACGGCATATACCATATCGTAGAAAGAGGTCAGACTCTGTATAGAATAGCCAAGACTTATAACATGGATGTCAGTGAGATTATGCGAGTCAATAGAATTGCCGACCCAACGCAAATAGATATTGGTCAGAGACTCTTTATTCCCGGAGTGCGCTCGCCATTACCGGTAGAGACTTATAAACCGGTTTCAAGAGATGCTGTGAAAAAGCTTGTTGGCCAGAAATATCGCGTCTCTCACTGGCGTTATATTACGTTGCATCATAGCGCGACGCTTGAAGGCAATGCCGAATGCTTTGACCGGAACCACCGCGGCCGCAGGATGGGAGGCCTTTTTTATCATTTTGTGATCGGTAACGGCACCCTTTCTGGAGACGGTGAAATTGAGGTTGGCTGGCGCTGGAGAAAGCAGGAAGAGGCAAACCGTCCCGCTGACATTCAGATTTGCCTGGTAGGCAACTTTAATAAAGAAACAGTCAGCAGCGCTCAATTCGATGCGTTAGTCAAATTAATCAGTGTTTTGCGCGAACAATACAATGTACCGATGCGCAACATAAGAAAGCATAAAGATATTGAAGGGAAGATTACCGAGTGCCCCGGAGCTAACTTTTCATTTGATAGACTAATAGCCGAATTGAGAAAGAGCTGATTAAGTTATGATTAAGTTTTTTGTTTATATTTTAATCGGTTCATTTGTTCTTATCATGTTCTTTACGCCCGCGCGCAACTATATGAATAGCCTTTTTCTAAGGGATAAGGCTCAGCTAAAAGAAGAGCAGATTATCGGAACAGTTTCAGGATACAGCCCGCGAGTTGAAGAAATACAGAAAACCTTAAAAGATGCGCATTTTGATCCCGGCCCTGCGGATGGAGTAATGGGCAGCCGGACCCGAAAGGCAATCAGAGAATTCCAGAAAGAAAAAGGCCTATGGCCTAACGGCAAAGTGGATTCAAAAACCTGGCTTGAGTTAAATCGGGACAAAGAAGCGCTTAAAAAAGAGGCAATTGCGCAACCTTTGGTTTTGCCTTTCGAGAAGTATCCACAAGACGTAAAGTCTGAGGAAGAAATTGCAAGAATTAGGGAGCCCCAGGAAAAAGTGACAAAAGCAAAGCTTCCCCAAGACAGAAAAAAGCAAATTCAAATTGCCTTACAAAAAGCTGGTTTTTACAAAGGAAAGATAGATGGAAAAATAGGCCCGCAAACGAAGGAGGCGATTAAGGCATTTCAAAAGGCTAAAGGTCTAAAAACAGATGGTGCCGTAGGCGCTCAAACTTGGGCTGAGTTGAATAAGTACTTGAAAGAATAAGTGATGTTAAAGATTCGATTCCAAATAGCGCTATTTTTGGCGTTATTTTTAGCCTTTTTAGCGGAGGCAGCAGCACAGGGGATATTGTTATCTCCGCAAGAAGTCAACTGGATTGGTGAAAGGGTTTTTGAGAATGAATGCGCCTCGAAAGACGAAAATTTGATCGTCTGGAATGAGGGCGAGAATTTTATGTCTTTGGGTATCGGGCATTTTATTTGGCATCCGGCGAATGGAAAGGATTCTTTTGAAGAAAGCTTCGTGAAATTCCTTGAATACGCCAAAACCTCTGGAGAGAAAATACCACACTGGCTTGATACAACACCTTTTTCCGCATGTCCTTGGAGTTCACGCGAACATTTCCTAAGCGCACAAAGCGACAGCCGGTTAATGGAGCTAAAAGACTTTTTAATTAAGACAAAACCTTTACAGGCCACTTTTATTGTGCGGCGCTTAGAGGAGTCTTTACCGTTTATGCTCGAGAAAACCCCGGAAGTTGCTCGTGAGAAGATAGCTTCGCAGTTTTACCGTGTCGCCTCTACGTTTTTAGGAGTTTATGCTTTGGCAGATTACGTTAATTTCAAGGGGATAGGGATAGCGCCGTCTGAAAATTATCAAGGTAAAGGCTGGGGGTTGCTTCAAGTCTTGGAAGGGATGAGAGAGGAGAACGGAGCCCCGGATGCTGTTGGAGAATTTTCCCGATCGGCAAATGCTGCGCTTGAAGATCGCGTGAAAAATTCTCCTTCAGGCCGTAATGAGCAGAAATGGCTGTCGGGTTGGCAGAAAAGGGTTAATTCATATATTAAACAGGAGGGGAAGCTATGTTTACAAGAATAATCTTGTCAGTTTTTCTTGTTTTTGTCTTAGCTGGGTGTGCTACGGGCTCTAAGAAGCAAGCCGCGCAATCACAACCGGTTGCGCGAGAATCACATTTCCGGGATTATGACTACGATGATACATTGCCGTCTGAGAGCTATGAAAAACCGGCGAAGAAAACCTATTCTGAACCAGTAATACAATTAAGCTCAAAGCAGATTCAGCGGGCATTGAAAAAAGCCGGTTTCTACCAAGGGCCTATTGACGGTAAGATCGGGACTAAGACCAAAGAAGCTATTATTAAATTCCAGAAAGCAAATGGCCTTAAAGCTGATGGAATCGTTGGGAAAAGGACGTCGGCGGAATTAAATAAATATTTATCCAGATAAAAAATGAAAGCAAAGAAGGTATTTCTATTTATATCGATTATTATCTTTTTGGGTGTTGGAGCATATTTTGGCCAACAGCATTACGGTAGATTTCAAAAAGCCAAGCAAGAGCAGCTTCTATACGAGGCGAGGAAAACCGCATGGCAAGCTCTTCAGCAGAGTATTAAAAGTGAAATAGGCCAGTTTAAAGGCGAGGCCGGGATAGTGATTAAGGACTTAGGAACTGGGTGGGAATTTTCATATGAAAAGGCTAAATTGTTCCCGTCCGCAAGTTTGGCTAAGATCCCTTTAATGGCGGCGTGTTTTCTTGCCGTTGACCAAGGGAGAATTAAGCTCGACCGTAATATAGCTTTAAAGTCAGCAGATAAGCTCACCGGCTCAGGCGTATTGAAAGATATGCCCGCAGGTACCACCTTTAGCGTTGAGAGGCTTATCGGTCTTATGATTTATGATAGTGATAATACCGCCACGAATATCGTTACGAACTTAGTTGGCATTGATTACTTGAATAATACGTTTAAATCCTTTGGCTTAAAGAATACTGACCTCTCACGAAAGATTGCCGATTATCATTCGCGGGATAAAGGTATTGAGAACTATACGACAGCCGAGGATATGGCTTTGTTATTAGATAAGATATACAGAAGGAGTCTCGGAAATAAGAATGTTTCGGATCAGTGTATCTCCATGCTGAAATTGACACGCATGAACGACCGTATTCCCAAATATCTGCCGGTCGATATAACCATTGCGCATAAGACCGGCCTTGAGAACGGCGTCTGCCACGACGCGGGCATCGTGTTTACCAATAAGGGTGATATTATCATTGTCGTATTAACCAAGCATGCGAATTCGAATAGCGCCCCTTCCAAGGGATTTATCGCAAAGGTATCGTTGCATGCTTATAGATATTTAGAACAGTTTTAACAAGGAGAGTTGCCTATGAAAACTAAATTTGTGATTATTATGCTTTTAGCGGTATTCACAATGTCCGGTTGCGCCTATATTCAAAAGGCCAAGAGGACGGATGAGCTTGAGATCGAGAACGCCAATCTAAGGAGTAGAATTGCTCAATTAGAAAAGGAAAAGACCAAAGAGGTTAAAAAGGTATACGAGCAGAAAGACCGGGAGCTTTCAGAACTTGAGCGAGCGAAACGCGAGCTCGAGGAGTCGCTCAAGAAAGAGATTGGAGAGTATAAGGCAAAGCTGCAAATGACCGAGCGAGGGCTTGTCATAACCTTTGTTTCCGAAATATTCTTTGATTCGGGAAAAGACAAGGTAAAAGAAGACGGCAAGACTACGCTTGATAAAGTCGCAGAGGTTTTAAACAGGGATGTGCCGAATTCTGCCGTAGCGGTTGAAGGCCATACCGATAATGACCCCATAAAGTATTCCGGCTGGAAGTCAAACTGGGAGCTGTCATCGGCTCGTGCGCTTGCGGTTTTGCATTATCTTGTTGACGAATGTAAAGTCGAACCACAGAGGCTGTCTGCGAACGGCTATGGTGAATTCCGGCCGGTTGCGGCAAATGATACAAAGGAGGATATGCAGAAAAACCGCAGGGTTGAGATTGTCATATTGCCGTCCAAAATAAGCAAGGTGAAGGCGCAATAAATACAAGAAGTCGCTATGAATAAACAAGACTTAGAGAAAAGAAGGATTGCATATTTTACTATGGAGATAGGCCTTGACCCTAAAATGCCCACATATAGCGGCGGATTAGGGGTTTTGGCAGGAGATACTATAAAATCCTGCGCGGATTTAGGTGTGCCGCTGATTACCGTAACTTTACTTAATGAAAACGGCTATTTTGCGCAAAAACTTGATGGAGAGGGTACGCAAACAGAGATTCCTGTGGATTGGCCAAAAGAGGAATTTTTAACGCCTTTGCCGGTAAAAGTAAGTGTAGATATTGAAGGAAGAGAAGTTAAAATCCGTATATGGGAATATATAGTGAAAGGGGTTACCGGCGCTACTGTGCCTGTTTATTTTCTGGATGCTAACTTGCAGGAAAACGCCGAATACGACCGTAGTTTAACCAGTTTTCTTTACGGAGGAGACCAGTGGTATCGGCTTTGTCAGGAGATAATCCTTGGCATAGGCGGCGTAAGAGCAATTGAGGCCATTGGCTATAAAAATATCGCCAAATACCATATGAACGAAGGCCATGCCAGTCTCCTTGCGCTGGAATTGCTGGAGAGGACAAAAAAAGATGAGGAGAAGGATATTTATAAAAAATACGACCTTGAGTTGGTAAGAAATAAATGTATATTTACCACTCATACTCCGGTAGCTGCCGGGCATGACCGGTTTCCTCTTGACCTGGTAAAGAAAGCCCTGCCAAGCGATCTACCTTTCAAAATGCCTGATATATTTATTAGGAATAATGAAATGAATATGACCTTGATTGCTTTAAATTTGAGTAAATACGTAAACGGAGTAGCTAAAAAACACGGCGAGGTGACGCGGGAGATGTTTCCCGGCTATTCCATAGATTCTATTACCAACGGTATTCATTTGTTGAGTTGGGCGTCTTCAGCATTTAAAAAACTTTACGATAAGTATATCCCTGGCTGGCAATCAGATTATTTTTCTCTACGTTACGCACTGAGTATCCCCAAAGAGGAAATATTCCAAGCGCACCGTGAGGCAAAAAAAGAGCTCATTGATTATGTAAATAAGCGAGCAGGCATTGATATGGTTTACGATGCTTTTACCATAGGTTTTGCCCGGCGCGCTACGTCTTACAAAAGGGCAGACCTTTTATTAAGTGATATAAACCGGATAGTAGAGATTAATGATAAAGCAGGCAGGATGCAAATCGTTTATGCGGGAAAGGCGCATCCTAAGGATGGGGGTGGGAAAGAGCAGATAAAAAAGATATTTTCAAAAATTAAAGAGTTACGCCTGCAAATCAAGATTGCATACTTAGAGAATTATGATATGACGCAGGGAAAATTGATCACTAGCGGAGTTGACCTCTGGCTGAATAATCCCCTCCCGCCGCAGGAAGCCTCAGGCACAAGCGGAATGAAGGCCTGCCTTAACGGCGTGCCGAATTTGAGTGTTCTTGATGGCTGGTGGATAGAAGGCTGCATTGAGAACGTCACCGGATGGGCAATCGGTACTTCGACTCCGCTCAGTACCGATGGTGAGCGCAGTCGAACCATCGGCTCAACACAAAAGCATAATACGGATAGCACTCAAGATGCCCAGGATTTATATCAGAAATTAGAAAATGTAATCATCCCCATGTTTTACAAAGAGAAGGATAAATGGCTTGAAGTTATGCGCCATGCGATAGCCTTGAACGCCTCTTTTTTTAATACCCAGAGAATGGTTCAGGAGTATGTGTTAAATGCTTATTTATAAGTAAGCCAGATGCTATGAAGGGATTCTATGGTTAAGACCAAGATAATATGTACGCTCGGCCCGGCATCATCAAACGAGACTATGATTAGGAAAATGATGCGTGTTGGTATGGATGTTGTGCGCCTCAACTTTTCGCACGGCAAACCACAGGAGTTGCTTCACAGGATAAGTCTCATTCGGCTCTTAAACGCGAAATACCGCAGGCGCATCAAACTTCTCGGCGATCTTCAAGGCCATCGAATAAGGATAGGCGAACTTGCCGTTCCATTAGAGCTTAAAAAGCGCCAGATAGTTTGGCTCATCCAGCAAAAGATAAAAGGCGAAAATGGAAACATACCGTTTGATTACCGGGGGTCGTTGCGCAGTATTAAGAACAGCCACCAAATATTCATAGACGATGGCAATATCGCTTTAGAGGTAATTGGCCGGTCTATGCACAGCCTGAAGACCAGAGTAGTAGTTGGTGGTCTATTAAAGGAGCGCAAGGGCGTAAATATTCCGGGGGCGCAGCTTGAATTCGGCGGCATAAATCAGAAGGATATACAGGATATACTTTTTTGCGAAAAATACGGTGTTGAATATATCGCTCAGTCATTCGTGCGCACGAAAAAGGATATTTTAGAGGTAAGAGAATTTATAAAGGCGGGTTCGTCTTGTCGGGTTATCGCTAAAATTGAATGCAGGGAGGGTATAAAGAATATTGATGAGATAATCAAGGTTTCAGATGGCATTATGATCGCGCGCGGAGATATGGGCGTATCGCTGCCTATTTATGAAATCCCCATTATTCAAAAGATGATTATCAAGAAATGCAATCGCGCAGGTAAATTTGTCATTACCGCGACACAAATGCTTGAGAGTATGACTGAAAACCTTCGGCCTACGCGCGCGGAGGTGACAGATGTGGCAAATGCCATAATAGACGGGACTGATTTTGTCATGCTTTCGGCAGAGACGGCTGTAGGCAAATATCCCGTTGAGGCGGTTATGATGATGAATAATATAATAAAATTTACGGAAAGATATTTAAGCAAGTTAGTTTTATAAGCGTCTGGTTCAACCGAATGAGGCGGTAGGTAGAAAAAAATGAAAAAATTAGAGCGGTATCAGCATTCAATAGAAGAAGTTTTTTCTCTGTTTTCAACAAGCGCCTCTGGCCTTACAAACGACGAGGCAAAGAAAAGGCTTGAACAGTATGGCTATAATGAATTGAAAGTTATCAGACGCTCAAGCCTTGTTAGGTTTTTGCTTCAGTTCCACAACGCTCTAATTTATATTTTGCTTATTGCTGCTTCTGTGACTGCTGTCTTAAAGGAATGGCCAGATACGATTGTTATTTTATTATGCGTGGTTATAAATGTAATAATCGGATTTATTCAGGAAGGAAAAGCCGAATCTGCGATAGAGGCGCTAAAGAAGATGATAGTGCCTGAGTCCACAGTACTTAGAGACGGAGAAAAGAAAGTTATACCCAGCCGCGAATTAGTTCCTGGCGATATTGTCTTACTTGAAAGCGGTAATCGTGTGCCTGCGGATTTACGCTTGTTTTACACAAAGAACTTGAGCGCAGATGAATCTATACTTACCGGCGAATCAGTGCCGGTAAATAAAGATATCGAATCCATCTCTAAAGAAAACCTACCTACTGCAGAGCAACGCTGTATTGCCTTTGGTGGCACATTTATTGCACGAGGTCAAGGACAAGGGGTGGTAATAGGTACGGCAGAACAAACCGAATTTGGCAAAATCGCCAAGCTTATGAAAGAAACCCCTAAAATCACAACGCCCTTAACCCGAAAGATAGCTGAATTCAGCCGATTCCTGGTCATTACTATATTAATTATAGCCGTTATTAATTTTATATTAGCAGTAGTATTTAAATATACTCTTGTTTATTCATTCCTTGCTTCAGTCTCACTTGCCGTGGCAGCAATACCTGAGATGTTGCCTGCGATAGTAGTGGCAATTTTAGCCTTGGCCTCTGTTTCTATGGCAAAAAGAAATGCCTTGGTTAGGAAATTGCCCGCAGCCGAAACCTTAGGTTGCACTACGGTTATCTGTTCCGATAAAACCGGCACGCTTACTAAAAGTCAGATGACGGTATTAAGGATGTACGCCGGAAAGAGAGACTATCGGATAAGTGGCATAGGATATGAGCCCAAGGGAGATTTTCTTCTGGAGGATAAAGTAGTAATTAACCCCACGAATGAACCTCTGGAGTTAATAGAGACTTTAAAGGCAGGATATTTATGTAATCACGCCACTCTTAGCGAGAATAAGGAGGGATATGGCATCGTAGGGGATCCCACTGAAGGAGCATTAGTAGTTTCGGCAATTAAAGCCGGTATCGCAGAAAAATTAGATATATTAGATGAGATACCTTTTGAGTCAGAACAACAATACATGGTAACTTTACACAAAGCTCAAGATAAAAACATTATTTATTTGAAGGGTTCTCCGGAGAGGCTGTTGGATTTATGCCAAAACCAATTAATTAACGGAAATACCATGCCATTAAATATCGAAGGAATTTTATTAAAAGCTAAAGATATGGCAAAGGATGCACTGCGGGTCCTGGGAATGGCATATAAGGTTGTGCCTAAAGATAAAACTGCTCTTAGCCCCGAAGATATTAATGGGTTAACATTTCTTGGGCTTCAGGGTATGATTGATCCGCCAAGAGAAGAGGTAATTGAAGCGGTTAAAAATTGTAATAAAGCCGGGATAAGGGTTATTATGATGACCGGTGACCATGCCCAGACAGCAAAAGCTATTGCTCAGCAAATAGGGATTATTAAAGAGAATGATTTGGTATTGACTGGAGAAGAATTATCTCGGATGAGCGAGGAAGATTTGTATGCAGCTGTTCAGGAGGTTTCAGTATACGCACGTATTGCTCCAGAGCATAAACTAAGAATTACTCTTCAGCTGCAAAAAAGAGGCCATATAGTAGCAGTCACCGGTGACGGAGTAAACGATGCCCCGGCCCTAAAAGCAGCGGATATAGGAATAGCCATGGGAATAAGCGGGACAGAAGTAAGTAAGGAAGCTGCGGATATGGTGTTGGCTGATGATAACTTCGCCAGTATAGTAGCCGCAGTTGAAGAAGGCAGGCATGCCTGGAAGAACTTTCAGAAAGCAGTTCTTTATACCCTTCCCACCAATGGTGGACAGGCACTTCTTATAATGGGTGCAATATTAGTAGCGCCATTTATTCCTCTTTTTAGGATGCGCCTTCCTTTAGAGCCGATACACATACTCTGGGTAAATTTAGCTGATTCGGTTTTTCTCACGATGCCGCTAATGATGGAGCCAAAGGAAAAAGGCTTGCTTAAAAGTCCGCCACGCAGTCCCCAAGAAAGAATAGCAAATTCCATATTTTTTGTGAAAGTGGGCTTGGTTTCCGCAGTGATGGCGATTACCGGATTTGCAATATATTACTACTTTGGAAATCCAGCAATCTTTAGCTCTATAGATGCACTGCGCTTAACCCAGGCACAAACAGCAGCGTTTTTTGGAGTTAAGCTTTTACATTTAGGTTTTCTTGTTACTGCCCGCTCAGTAACAAAATCCGCATTTACATTCAGCCCATTCTCTAATAAATGGGTGCTTCTCGGTATAGCATTAACTATAATCACACAACTAATGATAACCTATATTCCCTTTTTTCAAGATCTATTTAGAACAGCGGCTTTCCCAAATGCATGGTGGCCGACTATAATTTTGGCTCTGTTTCCCGGATTCATAATTGTAGAAATTGAGAAACTTTTGAGAAGGCAATTTGCGAAAATCAAATTGAAATATGAGCAATAGGGGGAGTTCGTTTAATTATTTTGTCGGGAGGTTTAAATAGAATGTTTGTTCTATCAAATTTTTTAGTTGCGGCGGCACGCATTTTAGATATCATTCTTACAATACTGTATTGGCTTATACTCATCCGGGCATTAATTAGCTGGGTAAACCCAGATCCCCATAATCCGATAGTGCAATTTTTATACAAGACAACTGAGCCGATACTTTATCCTATAAGGAAGATACTGCCATTGGGCTTAAGACTTGGCATAGATATTTCACCCATAATTGCCTTTTTGGCAATTATGTTTTTAAAATCATTTTTAGTCAGGACGTTGATAGATTTGGCATTAAGATTAAAGTGAAGAAAGAACCGACAAAAGAAAGGGGGTAAGAGAAAATGGAATGGAAAGATAATGTTCCTACACCCGATGACATCATCGATGTAGGAAAGAAAAAAATGGGTGATTTTTTGAGGTGGCTTCCGTGGATAACTTTAGGCCTTTTTGTTCTAATAGGCCTAAAGGGGGTAATCTATTCTATTGGTCCGGATGAGGTAGGCGTGATTCAGAGGTTTGGTAAATACATCGGCCTAAGTTCACCGGGTTTGCATGCAAAGATACCTTTTGGTATTGAGAAGGTTACTCCTATCAAGGTAGAGAAGATATTTAAAGAGGAATTTGGGGTTAGAACCGTACGGCCCGGCGTAAGGACAGAGTATTCTTCTGCGCAGTATCTTGAAGAATCCTTAATGCTTACCGGAGACCTGAATATCTTAGATGTACGTTGGATTGTGCAGTTTAAGATAAAGGATCCTGTAAAATTACTTTTTGCTGTCAGAGACCCTCAAGATGCCATACGGGATGTCTCTGAGGTAGTGATGCGCCGGTTAGTTGGAGATTACACCGTAGATGAGGTGCTTACTACCAAAAGAGAAGAGGTGGATCATCTATCGCAACAGGAGATGCAGAAGATATTAGATTTTTATCAGACAGGCGTTCAGATTGTTACGGTAAAACTGTTAGATGTTAATCCTCCTGAAAAGGTGAAACCGGCCTTTAATGAGGTAAATGAGGCAAAGCAAGAAAAAGAAAAGATGATTAACCAGGCTTGGGAGGCCTATAATAAGGTTATTCCCAAGGCAAAAGGCGAGGCAGAAAAGACTATCCGCGAGGCAGAGGGTTATGCTCTAGATAAGATAAACAGGGCAAAGGGCGAGGCAGAAAGATTCTTGGCTACTTTGGCTGAATATAAGAAGGCGCCGCAGATAACCCAAAAGAGACTATATCTAGAGACATTGATGGATGCCCTGCCTCGGGCAAAAGAGAAGTATATCATTGACCCTAAGCAGTCTTCGATTTTACCTTTATTGAATCTAGGTGAGAAGGGAGGGGTAAAACAATGAAAGAGGGAATGTTAGGAACTATTTTAGGAATTTTTGTGGTTTTGGTTATTTTGGTGATAGCCGCATTTGGAAGCGGTGCATTATTTATAATTGATGAAACAAAACAGGTGGTGATAACCCAGTTTGGCAAACCTGTGGGGCAACCCATAATCTCTGCGGGATTACATTTTAGGACCCCCTTTGTTCAGCAGGCACATTACTTTGAGAAAAGGATTTTAAACTGGGATGGCGATCCCAACCAGATTCCTACCAAAGACAAAAAATATATCTGGGTAGATACAACCGCCCGCTGGAAGATAATCGACGCCCTTAAATTTCTGCAATCCGTTGGCAACGAAATAGGCGCGCAGAGCCGCTTAGATGATATTATTAATTCAGCAACAAGGGATGCTGTTACTAATCACCTTTTAGTTGACGCGGTGAGGGATTCCAATCGTATCTTAGAAAGCAAGGAATTAGGGGAAGACGCTATTTTTGCCGATGAGGCGCTTGAGCGCATTGAAGTCGGCAGGCAGCAGCTCACCCGTGCTATCTTAGAAAAAACTAAAGTGCTGGCGCCTCAGTATGGTATTGAAATCGTAGATGTGCGCATAAAACGCGTCAATTATGTAGAGGATGTGCGCAATAAAGTCTATGACAGGATGATTGCCGAAAGAAAACGCGCAGCTGAGAAATACCGTTCGGAAGGGCAAGGTAAGTCAGCTGAGATTTCCGGCCAGGTAGGCAAAGAATTAAAACAAATTACCTCAGAGGCATATCGTCAGGCACAGGGAGTTGTAGGTAAGGCAGATGCAGAGGCAATCAACATATATGCCCAGGCTTATAGCCAGGATCCGGATTTCTATTCGTTCCTTAAAACCTTAGAGACTTATCAAAAGACGATTGATGAGAAATCTACAATAATCCTGACTACGGATAGCGACTATTATAAGTACTTAAAAGGGCTGGAACACATAAAGTAGATATGACAATGGAGAAAGTTCCGTTTTGATATGGAGAGAATATATCTTTTTGACAGAAATACCCAAGAGTTATTGAAGTGATTTTGAGAGAAAGGATATTATTTAAATGAGAAGAATCCTTTTGTTTATCTTTCCTATTCTGATTATGGTTTCAGCGGCTTTCACCCTTTTCGGTTTTTTTCAAGTGCGTTTTGAAGAAGAAAAGCTTACCGACGACCTGAAAAGAAAAGCCAAAAGCATTGCTGAAAGTATGGAGCTATCAGTAAGACATGCGCTTGCCACTACCGATTTAAGGAATGCCAATTATCTTGCCGAAAAATTCGAAACCCGGGAAAGATTACAGGGCTGCGCTATTTACGATAAAGAGGGGAATATTATAGCCGTTACCAAAAGATTTAGCGATTGGAAGGAAAAAGACAGACCCTATATTAAAGACATCCTGGCAAATAAGGCTCCGAGAGGAGAATTGGAAAAATTCAAAGAATATCGGGTCTATAGCTATATTCTTCCCATACTTGACGAAGAAGGCCAGCTTTTAGGAATGGTTGAGGTTATACACGATACTTCCTATGTGTTTGCGCGATTAACTGAACTTTGGAGGCGCATTAGCTCTACGTTGATAATTTTAGTAGTGCTAATTTTTGTAATTTCGATTTTTCTCCATCGGCAAATTTTTGCTCTACCGGTGCAACGTTTAACAAATTGGTTTAAGTATTTTCAGAAAGGTGAAACTGATCAAGATCATCCAATAAAAGAAAAAGGGGACCTCGGCAAGCTTGCTAGCGAAGTTGAACAGGTAGCATTATCTTTAAGAGTTGCCCGAAGGACGATCTCGGATGAAGCACAGGCTCGCTTAGAAAAAGAAGAAGTATGGACAGAAGTAAAGTTAAGAGACTTCGTTCGTGCAAAATTGGGCGAGAACGCATTATTTGTAGTTTCGAACCGGGAACCATACCTGCATGTTATAGATGAGGCCACAGGGATAACTAAGTGTATGAGACCGGCAAGCGGTGTTGTTACTGCTTTACATCCGATTCTATGCGCTTGCGGAGGGACGTGGCTAGCTCATGGCGCCGGTAATGCTGATAAGAAATTTGTCAATTCAAAAGATAAGCTTGGTGTTCCGCCTGAAGATAACCGCTATATTTTAAAAAGAGTATGGTTGAATAAGGAAGAGGAAGATGGTTACTATTACGGTTTTTCCAATGAAGGGCTGTGGCCGCTTTGTCACAATACGCATACACGCCCTATGTTTAGAGAGACGGATTGGAATGCCTATAAGAAGGTAAATCAAAAATTTGCTGATAGCCTATTGGAGGAATTGCCTGCTAAGAATCCTTTTGTGTTTATTCAGGATTACCATTTTACATTATTAGGTAGGATGATTAAAGAAAAAAGGCCTGATGCTACTATTGCTTTATTCTGGCATATTCCCTGGCCGACCCCGGAGTCATTCTCAATATGTCCTTACCGTAAAGAAATCTTGGACGGAATGCTTGGTTGTGACTTGATCGGATTTCATGTGCAGAATCACTGCAACAATTTCTTGGATACGGCAAACAGACTCCTTGAGTCAAGGGTTGACATGGAAAAATTCAGCGTTGTCCGGCTGAATAAAGAAACTTTTATCAGAGCATTCCCTATCAGCGTTAACGGATATATGAATAAGAAAGTTGAAGCGGCGGATTTGGAGAAACAATTAGCGAAGATTAAAATGGAATTTGAATTAGGCGATAAAGTTATCGGAGTTGGAGTGGATAGGATTGATTATACAAAAGGCATTGTTGAGCGAGTGCTTGCCATTGACAGGTTTTTTGAAAAATACCCCCAGTATAAGAAAAAAGTAGCATTTATTCAGATGGCCGCTCCCAGCCGCGTTCATATAAAACGCTATCATGATCTTATGTCAGAGATCGATGAGTTAATTGAGAAGAAAAACTGGAAGCATATGGATGGGAATTGGAAGCCGATTATCTATCTTAAGAAGCATTTTTCTGCGGATGAAATCATGCCTTTTTATAAAATAGCAGATTTTTGTATAGTTAGTTCTTTGGACGATGGAATGAATCTGGTTGCTAAAGAATATGTTTCAGCAAAGAAAAATTTATCTGGCGTGCTTATTTTAAGCCAGTTTACAGGCGCCGCCCGGGAGTTGACCGATGCGATTCAGTTTAATCCCTATGCGATTGAAGAGTTCGCCGAAGCCATAAAAACGGCTGTTGAAATGCCGATAGAGGAGAAGAAAAAGCGCATGGAAAATATGAGGAAAGTCGTTGCTGAAAATAATATTTATCGTTGGGCGGGCAACATAATCACGGAATTAACAGCATTAAAAAAGGTTTAGATAGGCAGAAAGCAAGGTTTAAGTATGGATTATCTATTTACTCAATTTAATAAAATAAAGGAACGATTACATAATAAATTTATTTTGCTTTTGCTGGATTACGATGGGACATTGACTCCGATTGTGGAAAATCCTAAGAAGGCGGTTATTTCTAAAGAAACCAAAGAATTATTACAGAAGTTATCTAATAGTTCTCATTGCGGGTTAGGCATTATCAGCGGTAGGTCGTTACAAGACATAAAGAATACCGTGGGAATAAAAGATATTATTTATGCTGGGAACCACGGCTTGGAAATCGAAGGCCCGAAGATAAAATTTGAAAGCCAGCTTTCGCCGCGGTTAAAGGAGGTTATTCATAATATTTATGAAGAACTGTTACTGAGGATTTCAAAAATTAAGGGTGCAATAATAGAAGATAAAGGCTTAACAGTCAGCATCCATTATCGCTTAGTAGCCGATAAAGATATGCTGGAATTAAAACGCATTATGCTAAAGGTAACCGAACCCTTTATTGTGCGCGATAAAATAAAAGTTACTGAAGGTAAGAAGGTCTTTGAGATAAAGCCTCCCGTGAAATGGACAAAGGGAAATGTTGTTCTATGGCTTTTGGCGAGGCAGCAATTTGCATTGGGTGAAGGTAAAGTTTTCCCTGTTTATATCGGCGATGATGCTACTGATGAGGATGCATTCAGGGCATTAAAGAATAAAGGTTTGACTATATTTGTTGGGGAGCCGAAGCCTTCAGAAGCTGCTTATTATGTAAAGAATACAGAAGAGGTTGTCCAATTAATAAAGCAAATTTTGGAGAATAAATGATATATCTTAATCTTTTTTTGGAATTTATGAAAATTGGAGCGTTCACGTTCGGCGGAGGATATGCAATGATTCCTCTTATCGAAAAGGAGATTGTCAACAAATACCAGTGGTTAACGATGAAGCAGTTTACTGATCTTATCGCTATTGCAGAAATGACTCCCGGACCCATGGCGGTAAATTCAGCAACCCTTGTAGGATACAAAGTAGCAAAGTTCTGGGGCGCAGTAGTAAGCACATTAGGGGTTGTCTTGCCGTCATTTTTAATTATCTGGGCTATTGCTTCTGTATTTTCTCAATTCCAAAATAACCCTACAGTGCAAGCGGCTTTCAAAGGTTTAAGACCGGCGGTGCTTGGGCTAATTATCGTAGCCGCAATAAGCATAAGCAAGACCAGTATCCTTTCGGAATATAAATCCATTTTAATAGTAATAGGCACAGTTTTAGCGCTTACGATTTTCAAAATCCATCCCATTTTAGTATTAATCATTTCAGCTATTACAGGGATTGTTTTCTTAAGATAGTTTAGATTGTTTGTATACAATGTGGCGCCGCTAAAATGGGCGAATTTATTAACTGGTGGAATCATTTTCCTGAGCATATAAGCCCAGTAATCTCTGAGATAACGTATGCAATAATTTCATAGGGGTAGTTTAACACATTTAAGAGTGGTAGTGGAGATAAATTGTTTATGCTGAAAAGGAGGAGGGATAAAATGGCAAGAAATACAAATAAAGTTTCATTGAAACAAACGGAGTCTACTTGCGCTTCCGGAGCATTGCGTGAAGAAATACAAAAGAAAGCGTATCATATTTGGGAAGCAGAGGGCAAGCCCAGCGGCAAAGATTGGGATATATGGCTTAGGGCAGAAAAAGAGGTATGCGCCGTAATTAAAAAATAGTTTTCTTGCGCAATATCATCCTGAGGATATTGTTTGCCTTTGTTGATTAATACAAGGGTTCGGAATCATATGGTTCCGGAGGATTTTTGATGGTCGGGCCGCCATCTGGCTTTTAAAGTCCAGTGGCGGTTTTTTTATTAATAAAGGAGAGATATGGATAAAGGAATGCGGTTTATATTTATCATAATGGGAGTCTGTATTCTGGCAGGGATATTGTGTATAATCTTTGCGATGACTCACAACATTAGATAAGGGGGCATGGATTGAAACTGAGTGGCTGGATTTTTATGATTATTTCGTGGAGTTTTATTATCGCCATGCTTATATTTTGCTATAGCCGTATATTCAGAAAGGGCCTTGGCGGAGAAGATTCCAAAACCATAAAGCGGCTCAAGAAATAGAGACTATTTATATCGTAAAGGAGTAAAAAATGACTGGAAATTTAGCTCAAGACTGGCCGGTATATGTTCTTTTGGGGGTGGTGGTATTCTTTTTTGGGTATGTAATTATAAAAGGTAATATGCAGGATAAGAAAAATAAGCAAGAACAAAATAAGCCTACTTCTGCAAAACGCTAATTAACATTCTTTATGGATAAAAGTATTCTTACATTAGCAATTTTCCTGGTAGCATATATTTTGTTTGTGGTGTTTCCCACGCGAAGATCTTTTGTCGCTTTCGGGGCGAGTATCCTGCTCGTACTAACCACGGCCATTACTTTCCATGAGGCCTTAAGAGCGATTAATTGGAATGTTATGGGTATATTCATCGGCACGCTAGTTGTTGCCGATACATTTATGGAAAGTAGAGTTCCAGCGTATATTGCAGAAATAATTGTTAACCGGGCAAAAAATACCGGTTGGGCTATAGTGGCTATATGTATGCTCACCAGTTTTATTTCCGCTTTCGTAGAGAATGTAGCAACGGTTTTAATCGTCGCCCCTATTGCTCTAACTTTATCGCGCAAGTTAAAGATTAATCCGACAAATATGATGATCGGTATTGCGATTTCAAGTAATCTCCAGGGCGCAGCTACTTTAATCGGTGATCCGCCCAGTATGCTTTTAGGCGGTTTTGCTAAGATGAATTTTATGGATTTTTTTGTTTATAAAGGCAAACCGAGTATATTTTTTGCCGTGGAATTGGGAGCGATAGCATCTTTTGTCGTATTGTATTTCTTATTTAGGCGGCATAAAGAGAGAACTAAATTAATTACCGCAGAACAGGTGAAATCTTGGGTACCTACTTTTATTTTAGTTTTGATGATTTTTGCTCTAGCGATTTCCTCTTTTCTCGATACGGGATTTAGCTATATGGGTGGATTGATTTGTATGTTGTTCGGGATTGTATCTTTAATATATGAGAAGTTTATTAACCGGACATTTGTATTAAAAAGCATTAAATCTTTAGATTGGGATACAAGCTTATTCTTGGTTGGGGTATTTATTATTGTAGAAGCGCTTACTGTTAATGGCTGGATAGGTTCTTTTTCGAGATTTCTGTCCGGGTTGGTGGGAGCAAACATACTTTTTGGTTATATTATGCTTGTTTTTTCTGCCGTTCTTTTTTCTGCTTTTGTAGACAATGTGCCTTTTCTTGCTGCAATGCTTCCGGTGGCGCTTTCCATGTCAAACCGGTTAGCGATTAATCCTTCTCTTTTTCTGTTTGGTTTGTTAATAGGAGCAAGCGTAGGCGGGAATATAACGCCAATCGGAGCTTCCGCCAATATTGTTGCCTGCGGTTTATTAAAAAAAGAGGGATACATTGTTAAGTTTAAGCAGTTTATCAATATCGGTCTGCCGTTTACCTTGGTTGCTGTTATAACCGCCTCTCTGTTTGTTTGGTTGATTTGGAGTAGATGATGTAAATGCCTCGACCGGTGCAAAAGATATAACCGGTTTTTAAAATTCAAATATGGCAGACTTTTTTGTTCTTCAGACCGACAGCCTTTCAGATGCTCTCATTAAAGCGCATCTTGATATGCATACGCGGTTTCCGGTGTGCGAGAAGGCGGGAGAACCTCAGACAATCATCGGGTATCTTAATTTCAAGGACATTGTTAATGCTTTGAAAATGAGTCCTGAAAATCCTTCCGTCCAAGGCATAACCCGTCCGATCAAGAAAATTCCTACGGGAATACCGCTTTCACAGGCTTTATCGGAAATGATGCGCGAAAAGGCGCACATTGCAATTGTGGTTTCTCAAGAGCAGGTAGTGATTGGGATGATTGCTTTGGACGACATTATCGAAGAGCTGGTTGGTGAAATTGAAGATGAATTTGACCGGCTCCCTACTTATGTTCAACCTTGCGGTATGGGCTGGATCGTAGGAGGGGCAGTTTCGATGAACGTGGTTGCTTCGACGCTGGGCATTGAATTGCCTTTTGAGAATATGCCTGAGCGCACGCCAACTCTTGCGGAGTGGGTTGCGCAGAAGCTGGGTAGGGATATCGAAAGTGGTGAAATATTGTCTTTTGACAATATCTCCGTTACGGTAAGAAAACTTCGGCGCAGAAAACTTGCTGAAGCGCTCGTTTCAAAGGACAGATTCTTCTGAACTATCTCAGAATGACACTCACTCCATTATCCTGAACGAGCCGAAGGCGAATGAAGAATCTAAGACTTTATGGCGAGACGAGATTGGATCCCGATGGCTATGCTTAAGAGGCATAGAAATGGGGATTTTTGTTTACGGGTCCTTGGAAGCCGGTGTCGGGTGGGGGTCGGGCGAGGCGTGGGTTGTCAGTGATTATGGTCAAAAAGGGCGGTTTTGAGTGACATGGATTGACATGGAAATGTCCACTAAAGCGAAATGTCTACTGGCGAGTGG
>Ga0209343_10003714_pt1 | contig 19101 bp, 20 predicted proteins | sample RifCSPlowO2_02_FD_184026 | JGI IMG/M metagenome (GOLD analysis project Ga0209343, IMG submission 184026) | Groundwater microbial communities from Rifle, Colorado - Rifle CSP2_plank lowO2_0.2 (SPAdes) (version 2) | ecosystem: Environmental > Aquatic > Deep subsurface > Groundwater | place... | reverse complement strand
TCGAAATCCCGATGAACGCCGACCCCGTGAAATACGAAGTGGATAAAGCCACCGGTGCCATTTTTGTGGATCGCTTCATGAGCACGGCCATGCATTACCCCACCAACTACGGCTATGTGCCCAAAACCATTTCCGGTGATGGCGACCCGGTCGACGTGCTGGTGATCACGCCTGTGCCCTTGATCCCTGGCGTGGTGGTGACCTGCCGTGCCATTGGTATTTTGAAGATGGAAGATGAAGCCGGGATGGATGGCAAGGTGTTGGCCGTACCCATCGACAAGATCCTGTCGCTGTACACACGCTGGCAAAAACCCGGGGACTTGAGTCCGGTGCGCCTCAAGACCATTGCCCACTTCTTTGAACACTACAAAGATTTGGAAGAAGGCAAATGGGTCAAGATTCTGGGATGGGAAAGTGCTGACTCTGCCAAGCAAGAAATCATGGAAGGCATTGCCAATTACAAACAGCAGCATGGTGAATAAAATCGTGCGTGGTTTATTGGTCTTTTAGGCCTATAGCCCGCATAGATGCTGCGTAGGCAGCTATCAAAACAAGAGCGTCTGCAGCATGGCTGTCAGGCGCTTTTTTATTGTTGAATCGCCGTTGCTAACGGTTTGGGTCAGGAAAAAGCAGCCGTTGCAGGGCGCTGCTTCGTTCAAAGCGCTTCCATTGGTCCTCGGGCTGTGCCAGCCGGTCGGCCAAGGCCCACCATACGCTGGGGTTAAAGCCGAGACCTATATGGCTGGCGAAAACTTCCACATTCTCGGTGAAGGGATGGCTCAGGCAGGCCTTTTGAATGCTGGCGCTCCAGGCGACCACACCATCGGTTCTGGAAAAAATCGAGGTCGTCGGCATTGGTGGGGCTGTGGGCAGGTCAAAATGTGCGGTGATGCGGGTGACATCGTGCCCGCTGGTCAGTTCGTACAAACGCCACGCGTTGGTGCTTTTGTGCGTGCCCGCAAAAGGCGTTCCCAGGGTGATGACGTTACGCACGTATTCAGGGAGCAATTTGGCCAATTCGCGGGCGTAAATGCCGCCCAAGCTCCAGCCCACCAAGCTCACTTTGTGGCCGCTCGCCTTGAAGGTATCTATGACCTGGCGTTTGGCGGTTTCCAATATGCCGGAACGGGGACCAAAATTGTGCCCCTGGTTCCAGCCAGAGACGTCATAGCCCAGATTTTTCAGGTAGCCGCGCAAGGGCAGGGTGGAGCCGTCACTGGCGGACAAGCCGGGGAACACGATGACGGCATGCCCATCACCGGCGGGGGCGCGCGCCAGAGCGGGCCAACTGGGTAATACCGACCAAAATTCCCAAGGGGCACGAAATTCCATTGCCATCAGCCATGCGCTCGGTGCGGTGCCGTGGTCGCTGGCGGGGTGTGTGGTCACTGGGTCCATGGTGGATGGGCGAATCGGGGTTGTGTCCCCCTTTTTTTACGTAATAGTCCCTGGGTTCGACAGTAGCAGCAATTGCTGCGTTCTGCTTCAGCGTAAAGCCAGGAGATCCGGCGGTGGTCTTGGTTTGCGTCGCCTCGGCGACAAAAAAAGGGGGGAGCAGGTCCGGTGGGTGGCAAATTTTGTTTCCAGCCTGAAGGCCCTCATCGGGTCCATCCTATTCACGAACCATGCCTCGCCGTGTATGATGATTTCAGCCTTTCTTCTCGCGAGCAGCTATTCGCAGTCAAGGAAAAAACACCATGGAAACCACGCAAGCCCCCTCCTCACTGAGCCGCCCATCCAGCCGCGCGGTGCAATCTGTCGCCGATGCCGGGCAGTACCTTACCTTGCGACTGGGTGACGAGGAATATGCCATCGACATCCTGCGGGTGCAGGAAATCCGCTCCTACGAAGAACCCACCAAAATGGTGAACTCTCCCAGTTTCATCAAGGGGGTGATCAATCTGCGCGGGGTGATCGTTCCGATTGTGGATTTGCGCTTGAAGCTCAACATCGCCAAGGTCGAGTACACCGAGTTCACGGTGGTCATCATTCTGAATGTGCGTGGCACCGTGGTGGGTGCGGTCGTGGATGCGGTCTCGGATGTGGTGACGCTCACCGCACAGCACATCAAGCCGGCTCCCCAATTTGAGTCGGCCATCGATTCCCGCTTCATTGTGGGTTTGGCCAACCTGGGGGAGCGCATGTTGATCGTCATGAACATGGAAACCCTGATGAGCAACACGGAGTTGGGCATGCTGGGGAACTCCGCGTTCTGAGAGTGCAGTCTTGCGCAGTCCGTGCACGCTGCACACCCAATCCCGGGGCTGCGTGAATAGTGCAAGTCAGGGGCGCTATTCGGCTTGCTTAAAGGGGCTGCGCTGGCCAAGTTGGTCCAGGTAGTCGCCAATACCCCGGTCTTCCTGTTCTAGAAAACGCGCCACCGCGTCGGCGAAGGCGGGATGCGCCAGCCAGTGCGCGCTGGAGGTCTTCACCGGCAACAGGGCGCGCGCCATCTTGTGTTCCCCTTGCGCACCACCTTCAAAGCGCTGGTAACCATTGGCAATGCACCACTGCAAGGGTTGGTAGTAGCAGGCCTCAAAGTGCAGGCAGTCCACACGCTCCCGCGCGCCCCAGTAACGGCCATAGGCCACCCGTTCCATTTGTTGGTCATTTAGGCCTCCAGCACCCGTGGAATGTGCGTCAACAGCTATCAAACTGCTAGCAATAGGGCGGCCTTCGCGTTCCGCTACAAACAGCACCCAATGCTCCGCCATGGTGTTTTCCATGCGCAGAAAGAAGTCACGGTTCAGGTAGGGCGCGTTGCCATGCTCCAAGTAGGTGCGTTCGTAGCATTGGTAGAAGAAGTCCCAATCGGCGCGGGGGATGTCGCGCCCCAGTGCGCTGCGGAACGTCACGCCCGCATCGGCCACCTTGCGCCGCTCCTGCCGAATCTTCTTGCGTTTGTCCTGTGAGAGGGAGGCCAAAAATGCCTCAAAGTCAGGGTAGCCTGGTTCCGAATTGGTCCAGTGGAATTGCACCGTGTGGCGCAGCATCAGGCCGGCGCCGGCACAGGCCGCCAGATCGTTTTCGCCCGCAAACAGCAGGTGCAGGGACGACAGGCCGGATTGTTCGCTCCACTGCACCAAGGCCCGCACCAAGGCGGCCCGGGCATTGGCATCGCGGGCCAGCAGGCGGGTGCCTGGCACCGGGGTAAAAGGCACGGCCACAACGGCCTTGGGGTAGTAGGGCAAGCCATGCTGGGCATAGGCCTTGGCCCATGCCCAGTCAAACACATACTCGCCGTAAGAGTGGTCCTTGGCATACAGCACGCAGGCCGCCACCATTTGGCCCGCGGATTCCAGGATGATGAAATGCGGGGTCCAGCCCGTGGCGGCGCAGGCGCTGCCGCTGTCTTGCAAGGCGGCCAGGTAGGCGTGGCGCATGAACGGGCTGGGCTGAGCCTGCGCCAGCAGCAAGCCATCCCATGCCGAGGCATCCACCGCGTGGGGCGAGGTGACGACCCGGATGACATAATTGCCCTCATCCACGGCGCGCCCTCGGTGCGATGGGGCCCGAAGCGGCTGCGCTGTTAACAAATATTTGCTGGTTCATGACTTTAAAACTGTGCGTTGCACAACTCAACTTCTTTGTCGGTGATTTGGACGGCAATGTCAAAAAAATCGTCACCGCCGCGCAGGAGGCCTATGCCGCCGGTGCCCGCCTGTTGCTGACGCCCGAACTGTCCATTTGCGGCTATTTGGCCGAAGACCTGTTTCTGCGCCCCGCCTTTATCCGGGCTTGCGATGATGCCGTGAAAGCAGTGGCCCAGCAGTTGGCCGGGTTAAAAGACATGACCGTGGTGGTCGGACACCCGACGGGCGGGGACAGCCGGACCCGCTCGGTGGCGGTGCAACAACGTTTCAACGCCGCCAGCGTGTTGCGCGAGGGGCAGGTGGTCGCCACCTACGCCAAGCGCGAATTGCCCAATTACCAGGTCTTTGACGAGCGCCGCTACTTCACGCCGGGTGAGGGCGTGTGTGTGTTTGAGGCCGGTGAGCCCGGTGCGCGTGTACGTGTGGGGCTGCTGATTTGTGAGGATGCCTGGTTTGAAGAGCCGGCGCGCCTGGCCCAAGAGGCCGGTGCCCAGATGCTGGCCGTGATCAACGCCTCGCCATTCCATGTGGGCAAAGGGTATGAGCGTGAAGAGATGATGCGCCAGCGGGTGCAAGCCACTGGGCTGCCCTTGGTCTATGCCCACTTGGTGGGCGGCCAGGATGAAGTGGTGTTTGAAGGGCATTCCTTTGCGCTAAATGCCGACGGCTCCGTGGCCGGTCGCGCCCCAAGTTTCAAGGAAAATATGTTCCTAGCCCGCGTAGACACTGCGCAGGCAGCTATTAATTTAATAGCGGAAGTGGAGCCCATGCGCAGCCCGGAGTTGGACCTGTGGGACGCGCTGGTGTTGGGAGTGCGGGACTATGTGGGTAAAAACGGTTTCCCCGGGGTCATCATTGGCCTGTCGGGCGGCATTGATTCCGCATTGGTGCTGGCCGTGGCGGTGGACGCGCTGGGGCCGGACAAGGTGCGTACCGTGATGATGCCTTCACCCTACACCGCCGACATCAGCTGGATAGACGCCCGGGAAATGGCGCGTCGCGTCGGGGTGCGCTACGACGAAATCTCCATCGTGCCGCAGTTCGAGGCCTTCAAAGCGTCTTTGGCCGCTGAGTTTGCAGGGCTCGCCGAGGATACGACCGAGGAAAACATCCAGGCCCGTATTCGCGGCACGCTGTTGATGGCCTTGAGCAACAAATTTGGCAGCATTGTGCTGACCACTGGCAACAAATCCGAAATGGCCACGGGCTATTGCACCCTGTACGGCGACATGGCGGGTGGTTTTGCGGTGATCAAGGACCTGGCCAAGACCCAGGTCTTCAAATTGGCGCGCTGGCGCAATGCCCATGACCCCTATGGCACCGGCAGCAGCCCTATCCCTGAGCGCATCATCACCCGTCCGCCGAGTGCCGAGTTGCGCCCGGACCAAACCGACCAGGACAGTTTGCCACCCTACGAGGTGCTGGATGCGATTCTGGAGCGCTACATGGAAAACGACCAAAGTATCGAGTCCATCGTGGCCCAAGGTTTTGCCCGCGAGGATGTGGATAAGGTCACCCGCCTCATCAAAATCAACGAATACAAGCGCCGACAAGCCCCAGTGGGTATTCGGGTAACCCACCGCAGCTTTGGCAAGGATTGGCGTTATCCTATTACCAGCCGGTTTCGCGCTTGAGTTGAAACCTTGCCCATCAAATTAGGAGAACCCATGAAACAAATTACCGCCATCGTCAAACCGTTCAAGCTCGAAGAGGTTCGGGAAGCATTGGCCGAGTGTGGCGTGACGGGCTTGACCGTGACCGAAGTCAAAGGATTTGGGCGGCAAAAAGGGCACACCGAGCTCTACCGTGGTGCCGAATACGTGGTGGACTTCCTGCCCAAGGTCAAGGTCGAGGTGGTGGTCAAAACGGAGGATGTGGACCGCTGTGTGGATGCCATTGTCAAAGCGGCCCATACGGGAAAAATTGGTGACGGCAAGATCTTTGTGACCAGCGTGGAGCGGGTGGTGCGTATCCGTACTGGAGAGCAGGACGAATCGGCTATCTAATGGCGTTTGCCAGAATGCCGGGATTTAAAAATTAGATTTGTTCCAGGTGAGCGGCAGGCGCCAGTCCTGCCGCCTGCACCAATTCGCGTAAAAGCGACTCCGACGTGTCGGACGCACAAACCAGGCCCAATTGCCGCGCATTCATGAACTGCTGTTCTTCGGAGTGCGCCAAGAAAGCTAGCAATCCTGAGTAGTAATTGGCGGTGTTCAAAATGCCGATGGGCTTGTCGTGGTAGCCCAGCTGTCGCCAGGTCCAGACCTCAAACAACTCTTCCAGTGTTCCGATGCCACCGGGCAAGGCCAGAAAGGCATCCGCCCGTTCCGCCATCATGCGTTTTCGCTCATGCATGGTGTCTACGACATGCAGCTCGGTGCAGCCCTGATGGGCCCATTCTTTCTCCACCAAGGCCTGGGGAATGATACCGATGACACGGCCGCCCGCCTGCAACGCTGCTTCTGCGGCGATGCCCATGAGCCCATTTCTGCCGCCCCCATAAACCAGTTGCCCATTGTGCTGTGCAATCCATTGGCCAACAGCATGCGCTGCATCCGCGTAGGCGGGATTGGTACCGGGACGTGAGCCGCAGTACACACAGATCGAGAAGGCCGGAGTTGTCATGCGAAGCGGTGGAAAAGCGCTGCACCCCAAATGCCCATGCAGGTCAGCAAACTGAGTAAAACGGCCGCGCTGCCCATGTCTTTGGCGCGTTTGGAGAGGTCATGCCATTCCGGGCCAATGCGGTCAATGGCGGTTTCTACGGCGGTATTGAGCAGCTCCACCACCATGACCAGCACCACACTTCCGGCAAGTAAAGCCACCTCAACCCAGGTGCGCCCCAGCCACAGGGAAATAGGCAGAAGGACCATGGCGGCCATGCTTTCCTGGCGAAACGCGGTTTCATGCCAGCCCGCACGCAAGCCGGCCAAGGAATAGCCGGCCGCGTGCCACATGCGGTCCAGGCCAGATCGGTCTTTTTGGGGGTTGACCGGAGTAGGGTGCAAGGGCTGGGTTTTCACGGAAGGCAGAGGAGGAAGGGTTCAGACTATCGGCTCAAAGGCGGTGATACCACCAAGCGGGTACCGGCCCAGACATCATGCCAGAACTGCTGTTCAGGATGGAAACGGCTGGACAGCGCCCAGACGGCAACCCAGCCGGAGATGAGAACCGCAAACTCCGCGCCGCTGAGGTGAAAAGGCGAAAGTGCAACCAGTGCGGGCAAAAACCAGAGCCAACTCAGGCAATAGCGCCCCAGGGCACGCATCTGTGTAACCGCCTGCCCATTCCGATCGACAAGGCGAATATCCCAGGTTTTCATGGCCAAGGTCTGCCCCTTGGCCCAGAACCAGGTGAAGTAAATGCCAAAGACGATGAACAAAAAAAGCTGCAAGGCGTGCCGGTTGTCCATGGCATTGCGCGTTTGGCTCAAGGTGCCGAAAAGGTAGCCCGCAAGGAAAACCACGCCAAACAGCAGCATGCCTTCATACATCCAGCAGGCCATGCGACGCCGCAGCCCTGGGGTTTTTAATTCAATCGGCATGCTTAAGGTTGCGCAAGACGCTCTGTGGATCGGTCCTGCATTGTAGGTTGCCACCTGAACTTCGGAAGGCCGCTTTGGGCCGATGCCTGCTTAATTCTGAGGTGCTGCCACGCTGGGCGGTGTGCGCGGTGGCAAAGGCAGCAAGGTATTGCGGTCAATGGACTGCCTTGAATTGACCATTTCACGCTCAATCTGCGTGGTGTGGCGTGTCACAGGCACCGCCGCCAGCTTGTCTGCCGGAACGGGCTTGATGGTTGCTGCCGCTCCCTTGGGGGCAATCACTGCCTTTTTGGCTAACTTTCGCCGCTCTTCGGGACTCAGTGCTTTGTAGGCTTCCCAGTCCGAGGCGCGATCAGGTGGAGATAGCTTTTTTGTTTCCACAAAATTAATGCGCGCCAACTCCCGTTCACGCGGTTTCAATGCAGCCCATTCAGCCATTCGGCTGTGGAGTTTGGCTTGTTCAGCTGACGCCATTGCGGTGTAATTCTTGGCCAAAGCAATCCACTTGCGCTTATGACCGTCGCTCAATGTGTTCCAGGTGCCCGAAAGCGGACGCAACGACTCTTGTTGTGCATTTGACAGTGCACTCCATTGCGGCGCAAACGAGGCTGAGCCCAGGACAGCCGGCAATGGTGACACTGCGCTAGGTGTGCTGGCGGGCGGGCGCGGTGCATTTGCAGTATCAACCACTTGCGCCCAAGCGGGGGCAAAACCAAGCAACATGCCCATCGCACTCAAAGAAAGTGCGCGTAATTGCCTAGGTGTCGTGTGGGCCATCGAAATTCGCCGCAATATATCAACAAACAGCATCCAATTAACCTGAAAAATTAGTCACGACTTTTCAAACGCAAGAACTGTGCAAACCCAGGGTCCGTGTAGGCATCAGGGGGAAGTTCGTCAGTAAGAAGTTCTGCGTCAATTTCTGCCATTTCGTTGACGCGATTGTCTTCTGCGATAACGGCAATGGAGATTAAACCAGCGATCAGAGCCAATAAAGGCAGCAGAGAGGCGATGCGGTTCCACAGACTGCGGTCATTGCCGCTCATTTGCAGAGATGCCACCCCGCCCTGAAGCACGGCGGCTGGAGCTGTCTGCAACTTGAGAGCAACCTTGCGCTTCGCCAAGGCTTGCATGCGGGCCACCTTAAGGCGCTCCGAGATATCGTGCGGCAAATGATCGGCCGCGCTGGACAGTCGCGCGGCAATATTCTGACCCATTCGGTCTTCGTGTGTCTCTCTTTGAGGCAATTGCGAATTCATCATAGTCTCATCCCCTTCGCCGTTAAGGCCTTTCCTAAAGCCTGTACAGCCCTTGAACAGTGTGTTTTAACACTTCCCTGCGAGCACCCCATAGCCGCAGCAGTCTCGGAAACATCCATTTCTTCCCAATAACGCATCAGAAACGCTTCCCGTTGACGTGCTGGCAATTGTTGGATCTGAAGCTCAATCTCGCGCAAGGTTTGTGCCCGTTCAGTCTGACTCTCCGCACTTTCATTTTGCTCTACATTGTTAGATGCGTGCAGGGTTTCCAGCAAATCAAAATCTCCGTCGTCATTGGCGGTCTCAAAGTCTCCCATATTCGTAAACAGGGCGTTTTGCGTCTTTTGCCGCCGGAACCAATCCAAGGTGCAATTGGACAAGATGCGCTGAAACAGCATCGGCAATTCTTCAACTGGTTTATCCCCGTAGTGCTCAGCCAGCTTCATCATGCTGTCCTGAACGATATCCAGCGCTGCTTCATCTTTGCGGACGTGGTACAGAGATCGCTTGAAGGCACGTTTTTCAACGCTTTTCAGGAATTCAGAGAGCTCAAGTTCGGAGGCCAAGTGCGATAAGCCAAGCGGCAAGAAGATGGGTGTGTATGAGCGGGTGGCCTGTAAAACAGACCATTCACCCGGCGAGCGGACCGCGAATTATGGCACTGGTGGCTCCAAATCTGTACTGTGCTTTCCCAATTTCAAGTTGGCAGTGCGATAATGCAAGTTGCAAATTAAAAGGCAAACGGGTCACAGTTCGGCGCGAATTCAATGCGCTTATGGCTTTGGCTTTAAGTTTCGACGCAACTCCACAAGTGTTTGCGAAGAGGCACCCAAGGTTTTTCGTCAGAGAAATTCACAAAGGTTCATCATGGAAATATCAAAAACCGACATTGTTTCGGCAACATCTGCTGCATCAGCCAATAAGACTCAGGCCGTCTCCCCATTGGAGCTGCGTGGTGCCGAGATTCTGGTAAAGGCCCTTCAGGCTGAGAACGTTAAGTACATTTGGGGTTACCCGGGTGGTGCCGTTCTCCACATTTACGATGCTTTTTATAAGCAAGACACAATTCAACACGTTCTTGTTCGCCATGAACAAGCGGCCGTGCATGCCGCAGACGGGTATGCAAGAGCGACTGGGGATGTCGGCGTAGCGCTGGTTACCTCGGGGCCTGGTGTTACCAATGCCATTACCGGCATCGCCACTGCCTATATGGATAGCATTCCGATGGTGATCATCACGGGGCAGGTGCCGACGCATGCGATTGGGTTTGATGCGTTTCAGGAATGCGATACGGTGGGCATCACGCGACCCATTGTGAAACACAATTTCCTGGTGAAGGACGCACGCGACATCGCCGAAACCATGAAAAAGGCGTTTTACATTGCGCGCAGTGGTCGGCCGGGTCCCGTTGTGGTTGATATCCCCAAGGATGTTTCCTTTAAAAAGGTTCCCTACGCGGGTTACCCCGCGTCTGTGGAAATGCGTTCGTACAACCCCGTGCGCAAAGGACATGGTGGGCAAATCCGCAAGGCCCTGCAATTGTTGCTCACTGCAAAACGTCCTTATATTTACACGGGTGGGGGGGTGTTGCTAAGCAATGCATCCGCTGAATTGCGAACTTTGGTCGATATGTTGGGCTATCCCTGCACCAATACCCTGATGGGTTTGGGCGCTTACCCAGCCAGTGACCGTAAGTTTTTAGGCATGTTGGGCATGCATGGCACGGTGGAAGCGAATAACGCCATGCAAAACTGTGACGTTTTGCTGGCTGTGGGTGCGCGTTTTGATGATCGGGTGATTGGTAATCCCAAACATTTTGCTCAAAATGAACGCAAAATTGTTCACATTGATATTGACCCTTCCAGTATTTCCAAGCGTGTCAAGGTTGACATTCCTATTGTGGGAGATGTCAAAGACGTGCTGAGTGAAATGATCGCAATGATCAAAGAAAGCGCTATCAAGCCTGATGCCAACGCTCTGGGTGCTTGGTGGGATACGATTGAAGGCTGGCGGAAGAAGAATTGTCTGAGCTATGACCCTGGAAAGGGTGATGTGATCAAACCCCAGTACGTGGTTGAAACCCTTTGGAATATGACAAAGGATGCGGATACGTATGTCACGTCCGACGTGGGGCAGCATCAGATGTGGGCAGCCCAGTATTACCGCTTTGATGCGCCACGTCGCTGGATCAATTCGGGTGGATTGGGAACCATGGGTGTTGGCATCCCCTATGCAATGGGTGTTAAGTTGGCCAAGCCAGACAGTGAGGTATTTTGTGTTACGGGTGAGGGCTCGGTGCAAATGTGTATTCAGGAATTGTCCACCTGTTTGCAGTACAACACACCGATCAAAATCGTGTCTCTTAACAATCGCTATCTGGGCATGGTGCGCCAATGGCAGGAGTTGGAGTACGAGGGGCGTTACAGCCACAGCTACATGGATGCCTTGCCCAACTTCGTTAAGTTGGCCGAAGCCTATGGCCACGTTGGTATGTTGATTGAGCGTCCTCAAGACGTCGAACCCGCATTGCGTGAAGCACGTAAACTGAAAGACCGGACCGTATTCATGGATTTCAGAACTGACCCAACTGAAAATGTATTTCCGATGGTGCGTGCTGGCAAGGGCATTACCGAAATGCTGCTCGGCTCAGAAGATCTTTAATTTATCCTTTAATCCATTTTTGATGAATCTATTGTTTGCCAAGCCCTGTTGTTACCGCAGCAGGGGGAGGGCAGCGAAAAGAGGAGTCTATTCCTATGAAACACATCATTGCAGTTTTGCTGGAAAACGAAGCAGGGGCACTTTCCAGGGTGGTTGGGCTTTTTTCGGCCCGGGGCTACAACATTGAGTCGCTGACTGTTGCTCCCACCGAGGATCCCAGTTTGTCCCGTATGACAATCCAGACAACGGGATCGGACGACGTCATTGAGCAAATCACCAAACACCTGAACCGTCTCATTGAAGTGGTTAAAGTGGTGGACCTGACAGAGGGTGCCTATATTGAGCGTGAGCTTATGATGGTGAAGGTTCGTGCTGTTGGTAAAGAGCGTGAAGAGATGAAGCGCATGGCAGACATCTTCCGCGGTCGCATTATTGATGTAACCGAAAAGAGCTACACCATTGAGCTGACGGGTGACCAATCGAAGAATGACGCATTCCTGGATGCCATTGAGCGCGCAGCCATTCTGGAAACGGTGCGAACCGGCTCTAGCGGAGTGGGGCGTGGCGAGCGTATTTTGCGGGTTTGATATGTATATTCTGTGCGCGCACATCGGCTGGCTCAGCGCGCATGGTTTTTTGGCGACTGTGTTTACCGTTCGCCCTGAGCTGGGGTAGTTTTTTGTAATCGGGCGCCAATCGCCATTATTTATTTCGGAGAGAAAAATGAAAGTGTTTTACGACAAAGACTGCGATCTGAGCCTCATTAAAGGCAAAACAGTCGCCATTATTGGGTACGGCAGCCAAGGTCACGCCCACGCCCAAAATCTGAACGACAGCGGTGTGAAAGTCGTTGTGGGTTTGCGCAAAGGTGGCGCTTCTTGGCCCAAAGTTGAAAAAGCAGGTCTGCAAGTCGCAGAAGTGGCTGATGCAGTGAAGTCTGCAGACGTGGTCATGATTTTGTTGCCCGATGAGCAAATTGCTGCGGTTTACACCAACGACGTAGAACCCAATATCAAGCAAGGCGCGTCGCTGGTTTTTGCGCATGGTTTCAATGTGCACTATGGGTTGGTGACACCGCGCGCTGATTTGGATGTGTGGATGGTCGCTCCTAAGGCGCCCGGTCATACTGTGCGCGGTACATATGCACAAGGTGGCGGTGTTCCTCATCTGATCGCGGTTCACCAAGACAAGTCGGGCCGTACCCGTGACTTGGCTTTGAGCTACGCGATGGCCAATGGCGGTGGCAAGGCTGGCATCATTGAAACCAATTTCCGCGAAGAAACGGAAACAGACCTTTTTGGTGAACAAGCCGTTCTGTGCGGCGGAACCGTTGAGCTCATCAAGGCAGGTTTTGAAACTTTGGTGGAAGCTGGTTATGCACCAGAGATGGCTTACTTTGAATGCCTGCATGAGCTCAAGTTGATTGTTGACATGATTTACGAAGGCGGAATTGCCAACATGAATTATTCAATTTCCAACAATGCAGAGTACGGCGAGTACGTTACCGGTCCTCGTATTGTGACAAGCGCCACAAAGGATGCCATGCGCCAATGCCTGAAAGATATTCAGACAGGTGAATATGCCAAAAGCTTCATTTTGGAAAACAAGGCAGGTGCGCCAACTTTGCTGAGTCGCCGTCGCTTGACCTCAGAGCACCAAATCGAGCAAGTGGGTGCAACATTGCGCGCCATGATGCCTTGGATCGCGAAAAACAAGCTGGTGGACCAAACGCGCAACTAATTGAAGGTGTGCCGGTCTAGAACAAAAGCCACTTCGGTGGCTTTTGTTTTTTGTGACTGCCTTACACTGCCGTTATTGGTTTCGCTGCGTGCCAAGAGGTGGAGTGGCCGCTGGCGTAGCTTGTTGTTCAAGGAGAATTTATGCATGATGGAACGGAATCGTTGGGAAATGAAGGTGATGCGGTAGTGATCCGTAAGCGACGCAAAGGCATCTATATATTGCCCAATTTGTTCACTTTGGCCGCTCTTTTTGGGGGGTTTTATTCCATCGTGATGGCTGTCAATGGCCGCTTTGATTTGGCTGCGGTTGGGGTTTTTTGCGCCATGGTGCTGGATAGTCTGGATGGCCGTGTGGCCCGTATGACCAATACGCAGAGTGCGTTTGGCGAACAGATGGATTCGCTCTCCGATATGGTTTCTTTTGGAGCCGCACCTGCTTTAATTTCCTATGTGTGGGCTCTCAAAGGGTTGGGCCGTTGGGGATGGTTTGCGGCTTTCGTCTATTGCGCCTGTGCTGCGTTACGTCTGGCCCGATTTAACGTCAACACGGCTGTGGTGGACAAGCGATATTTCCAGGGCTTGCCCTCTCCCGCAGCTGCAGCTTTGATCGCTGGTTTTATTTGGCTGTGCACCGATTTGGGTATACAGGGACAGGATCTAGCGTGGCCCATGTTTTGTTTGGCGTTGTATGCCGGCCTGACGATGGTGACCAACGTGCCTTTCTATAGCTTCAAAGACGTCAGCATGAAAAAGAGTGTTCCTTTTGTAGTGATTGTGCTAATCGCTTTGGGAATAGCGGTGATAAATATTGATCCTCCCACCGTGATGTTTGGATTGTTCGTTGTCTATGGCCTGAGTGGATACGTGGTCTATGCCTGGCGTAAAACCAAGGGTGTTCAGACCAGCGTTATCAGCACATCAACGGATGAGCCAGACGAACGTGGTTTGCATCGGTAAACAGTTTTTGCGCAATGTGACATTGAGCCGCATTGCGCTGTTGCAGGATCAACAGGAGTTAAGAGATGGCTGACAAACTGATCATTTTTGACACAACCTTGCGCGACGGCGAGCAGTCCCCTGGTGCATCGATGACGCGAGATGCCAAGCTTCGTATCGCACGGCAGTTGGAGCGACTCAGGGTTGATGTGATCGAGGCAGGATTTGCTGCCAGTTCCAATGGTGATTTCGAAGCAATTCAGCTCATCGCCAACACGATTAAGGATTCAACGGTTTGTTCGTTGTCTCGCGCGAATGACCGCGATATATCCCGTGCGGCAGAGGCGCTCAAAGGGGCCAACAGTGCCCGCATTCATACGTTCATCGCAACATCTCCATTGCATATGGAAAAGAAATTGCGAATGACGCCCGATCAGGTGTTCGAACAAGCCAAACAGTCGGTGAGGTTTGCGCGCAATCTGGTTGGTGACATTGAATTCAGTCCCGAGGATGGGTACCGAAGCGATGTGGATTTTTTGTGCAGGGTTCTTGAGGCGGTCATCGCCGAGGGGGCGACCACCATCAACGTTCCCGATACAGTGGGCTATGCGGTTCCAGAGTTATATGGTAACTTTATCAAAACTTTGCGTGAACGCATCCCTAACTCCGACAAGGCCATATGGTCGGTCCATTGTCACAATGATTTGGGTATGGCGGTCGCCAACTCACTGGCTGGCGTCAAAATTGGCGGTGCGCGCCAAGTGGAGTGCACCATCAATGGTCTGGGTGAGCGTGCAGGTAACTGCAGCCTGGAAGAGGTTGTGATGGCGGTTAAAACTCGCAAGGATTACTTTGGTCTGGAGATGGGGATTGACACTACGCATATTCTGGCGGCTAGCCGTATGGTGAGTCAAACTACCGGATTTTTGGTGCAACCCAACAAGGCTGTTGTTGGTGCAAATGCCTTTGCACATGCGTCTGGCATTCACCAGGATGGTGTTCTGAAGGCGCGAGATACCTATGAAATCATGCGTGCTGAAGACGTTGGCTGGACGGCCAATAAAATTGTTCTTGGCAAGTTGAGTGGACGCAATGCCTTTAAGCAACGATTGCAGGAGTTGGGCATTCAATTGGAGAGTGAATCCGATATCAATGCTGCGTTCTCCCGGTTTAAGGAGTTGGCAGACCGCAAGAGTGAGATTTTTGACGAAGATATTCTTGCTTTGGTCAGTGACGAAAGCATTACCCACGAAAAAGAGCAATATGGTTTTGTGTCCTTGTCACAGCACAGTGAAACGGGTGAGCGGCCCCACGCCAGCATTGTGTTCACCGTCGATGGTAAAGAGGTCAAAGGTGAGTCCGATGGAAATGGCCCGGTGGATGCTTCGCTGAAATCCATTGAGTCGCATGTTAAAAGCGGCGCCGAAATGATTCTGTATTCAGTCAATGCAATCAGTGGGTCTACCGAAAGTCAGGGGGAGGTCACCGTACGCCTGCAAAGTGGCGGGCGAGTGGTCAACGGCATAGGGGCAGACCCCGACATTGTGGTTGCTTCTGCTAAGGCTTATCTGAGCGCACTCAATCGCTTGCATTCGAAAGCGGATAGTGTTGCCGCGCAAGGTTAGGGTAAAACGTTTTCTTTATCAAATTGTTGAAGTTTGTCGTGCAAGTGCTTGATATTTTGGGACTTTTCTGATTAAACTCTCCCTCGCTGGTGGGAATTCAAGTTGAATTGTCAACCAACTCTCTTGCATTACTGTTGGGGTAAACCTTGAAACGCCTACTTTTTCAATTCGGTGCCGCTGCAATTTTTGCATCTTTCATTTTTGCACCTGCCTACGCAGTGACGAAAAAACATGTGTCGGTGGGCGCGAAGCGTACGGCCAAGCACCATTCTGCTGTTAAGGTCAAAGTTGGTGCAAAACGCCATAAAGCTCCTGTAACCGTAGTGCCCAGTCAGCCGTCTTTCGGACAGTTGGCCGGTTTGCATGGCGGGCGTGATGCTTTGGATTTGAAATCCAGTGTAGCCTTGGTGATTGACCAAGATACCAAGGAAGTTCTTTTTCGTAAGAATGAGTTGGCGGTGTTGCCGATTGCGTCGATTACAAAGCTGATGACTGGATTGTTGATCAGCGAGGCAAAATTACCCATGGACGAGGTCATCGCCATTACCCAGGCTGATGTCGATACCGAAAAAGGCAGTTCTTCTCGACTCAGCGTCGGGACAGAACTGAGTCGGGGCGAGTTGCTTCATTTGGCATTGATGGCCAGTGAGAACCGTGCAGCACATGCATTGGGACGGAGTTTTCCAGGTGGGCTGCCCGTATTTGTCAGTGCAATGAATGCCAAAGCCAAGGCCTTGGGAATGCTGGATACAAATTATGTTGAGCCTACTGGTCTTTCGAGTAAAAATCAGTCCAGCGCCCATGACTTGGCAACGTTGGTGAATTTTGCGCACAAAGACCAGACCTTGCGTGAGTTATCGACTTCAACGGGGTATCAGGTGGCAGTCGGGCGGCGTACTTTGCAGTACAACAACACCAATCGTCTGGTCAAAAATCCGGAGTGGGACATTGGCCTGCAAAAAACGGGCTATATTTCTGAAGCAGGGCAGTGTTTGGTGATGCAGGCCAGAGTGGCAGGACGCCAGCTTATTATGGTGTTCTTGGACTCGGCGGGCAAACTTAGCCGAATCGCCGATGCAGAGCGTGTTCGGCGTTGGGTGGAGTCCATTCCAGCGCCTGTCAGCAGACAGACACCTCTGGCCAGCAGTGACAGCAGCCAGCGGGTTTTTAGCAACTGAAATTAACTACGCGGCCTTCTGCCATCGGATTGGTAGCCCAAGGTTTCAGAAATTAAGCGGGTGGCTTCTTTCAGTTTCGGAAGCCAGTCGTCTTCCATTCGGCCTGAAGGCGCAGATATGGACAAACCTGCGATCAATTTCTCTTGATCATCGTAGATGCCCGCCGCCATGCAGCGCACGCCGAGTTCCAGTTCTTCGTTGTCATTGGCGTGACCATATTGGCGAACCCTGGCCAGTTCGCTTTCTAAATCATCCAACCGGGTAATACTATTTTTAGTGTGCCCTTTTAGGCCGGTACGCGTAGCGTAGGCACGGGTGCGCTGAGGGTCATCTGCCGCGAGAAACAGTTTACCTACCGAGGTGAGGTGCAAAGGTGCGCGACCGCCGATGGCCCTTACCACTTGCATGCCAGATCTTTCGCTGTAAGCGCGTTCGATGTAAATAATTTCATCTCCCTGGCGCATACTCAAGTTGACGGGTTGCTGGATGAGTTTGTGCAATTCGCGCATGGGCACCAATGCTGCGTCTCGCACATTCAAGCGTCCTTTGACTAAATTTCCCAATTCCAGCAGGCGCATACCCAATCTGTAAGTGCCTGGTTGTGGTCGGTCTACAAATCGACCAGATACCAGGTCGTTCAAGATTCGGTGGGTGGTGGATGGGTGAAGCGCAGCTTTTTCGCTGATTTCTTTCAAAGGCATTGCTTCTTCACGCGACGCAAGCACGTCGATAAGCGTAAACATTCGCTCTATGACTTGGACTGTAGGGGCGATGGGGAGGTCAGAGTCTTTTTTTGTCATGGTGGGTCTTTTGCCCGTATCTTACCTTGTGAAATTTACATCCGTGAGGTGCTATTGCGCAGTATTTGGCCTATACCAATGGTCATCAGACAACAACTGTAAGGGGGAAAATTTGGCCTTGTATTTCATCTTTGGACTGTCGGCAATCCAATAACCCAGGTACACATAGGCAAGCCCCAGTTGTTTGGCTTGCTGAATTTGCCAAAGCACATTGAAGGTTCCATAGCTTGCTTGATCGCTGGGGTCAAAAAATGTGTAAACAGCCGAGATGCCGTCATCCAATACATCCACAATCGAAACCATTTTCAACACACCGAGTGAGCCGTCCGAGGTCGGCTCCCGAAATTCGATGAGCCGGGAGTTCACTCGACTCTGTAGCAGGAACTGGGTGTATTGGTCGATACTGTCTTCGTCCATCCCGCCGCCAGCATGGCGACAATGCTGGTAACGCAGATAAAGGGCGTAGTGTTCCTCCACAAAACCGAGCCTGAGTACGCGCACCGATAAGGTTTGATGGCGTGCCCATGCACGTCGCTGGCTGCGATCAGGCTGAAATTCAGCTGCTATGACCCGTAGTGGCGTGCAAGCGTGGCAGCCGTCACAGCACGGCCGGTAGGTAAACATGCCACTGCGGCGAAACCCTTTGGAAACCAGTTCTGAATAGGCCGCGTTGTTGATCAAATGGCTCGGTGTGGCCACTTGGGAGCGTGCCTGACGCTCAGGCAAGTAGCTGCATGGGTAGGGCGCCGTTGCATAAAATTGCAGCGTTTGGAGTGGGAGATCCTTGAGGTCTGTCACATTAAAAACACATCAAGCAGACAACACATGCTGCCAGTATAGGGGGCTAAAGCGCCAGTCAACATTGGGCTCCTTTTGTGCCCTTGAGATGTGGGCAATAAAATCTTTGCGTGGTATTTCCTCCGCACCCAACGAGGCCAGGTGCGCCGTGTTTTGCTGGCAGTCGATGAGTTGGATGGCGTGTTCTCGGCAAAAGCCTACCAGTGCGGCCAGTGCAATTTTGGACGCATCTGGAACCTTGGCGAACATTGACTCTCCAAACATTGCGCGGCCGAGCGCCACGCAGTAGAGGCCTCCAACCAATTCGCCGTTGATCCAGGTTTCGATGCTGTGCGCATAGCCCGCTTGGTGCAAGTCAATGTAGGCCTGCACCATGGTTGGCAGAATCCAGGTGCCACGTTGTCCATTTCTTGGGGTGTTGGCACACGCTTGGATGACATGTGAAAACGCAGTGTCGAATCGAATGTCACAGGTTACGTCATTTTTGAAACGCACCAGTGTTTTTCGCAACGACCGGTGCAGTCGAAAATCGGAAGTGCGCAATGCCATGCGCGGATCGGGGCTCCACCACAGAATGGGTTGTCCGTCGCTGAACCATGGAAAGATACCGTGCCCATAGGCACGCTTTAAGGTGTCAGTGGATAGGCAACCACCAGCAGCCAATAACCCAGGCGCCTCTGATTGCGGGGGCCACGCATTTTCCACCGGGGGAAAGAGATTGCCAGGTTCGAGCCATGGAAGCGTAGGATGCTCGGAAGACATGGATTTGAAGTTGCTCGGGCTTGTTTGTAAAAATATTGGGCGCTCGGGATGAGGACCCGCTTCATGCGGTTAGAATACTAGATGTCGGGGCGTAGCGCAGCCTGGTAGCGCATCTGGTTTGGGACCAGAGGGTCGAAGGTTCGAATCCTTTCGCCCCGACCATTATTCATAAGCCAGAGCATTCGTCTCTGGCTTATTCGTTTCAG
>Ga0209343_10003712_pt1 | contig 19107 bp, 15 predicted proteins | sample RifCSPlowO2_02_FD_184026 | JGI IMG/M metagenome (GOLD analysis project Ga0209343, IMG submission 184026) | Groundwater microbial communities from Rifle, Colorado - Rifle CSP2_plank lowO2_0.2 (SPAdes) (version 2) | ecosystem: Environmental > Aquatic > Deep subsurface > Groundwater | place... | reverse complement strand
AAGCATTAGAGCCTGGTCAGTGATGACCAGGCTTTTTTGTGTCAGGGACTTTTGCGGGACTTTTTTCATCCTGCCTTCCTCCTCAATATTGTCAGCGCCGGCCCACGTGAGTCGGTAGCCGATATCTTGTTGGCTTCATCAATAAGCTTGCCCAGTTCTGCGCCTGAGTAGTGGCTGGTGATGCTGCCGTTCTTGTGGCCTAAAAGGGCCTTCCTGTCTTCCTCAGTGACCCCAGCAGCCCTTAACCTGCGCCCGAAGGTGTGCTTCAGGTCGTGGACGCGTATCGAGGCGAAGCCAGCGGGAGCGGGGCGCAGGAACTGTTCCTGAAACCGCTTAGCTGCTCGAACTCTGGCTTTCTTCCATGCCGAGTCGTTCATCCGATGAACGGGATTCGCCGTGCCATCCTCGTCGGGCCTCCCGTACGGGAATACCCAAACAGGGTCCAGTCCTCGTTGCCCTTCGATGACTGAGCTGGCCACGTTGTTAAGCACCACCAGTCGTTCGTCACCATTCTTGACCCCAGAATTCTCATGCCTCCCACCGAAGTCAGCAGGTATGAGAAACACGCTGGTCTTGAGCTCCGGCACCGGTATTTCCCAGTCCCAACGAAGTTTTACGACCTCCTGCTCGCGAGAGCCGCTGTTGACCTTGTACAGGGCCATGCGACGCAAATGATCGGGTAGCTCGGCGAAAAGAATGGATTGCTCCTCCCAAGACATCGGGTAGGGTGATCGACTCGTTTTCTTCTCTTCAAGCTTGGTGATCATTGGCACTACATCGAGCCAAGGACGCTTCTGCTCGTCACGCCATTTCCTGGCGCTTAGATTGAGAATACGTATAACCCGCTCTAGGGCGATATTCACCGTCCTATAGGAAACTCCGGGCTTTACCTTGCCGCATGATGTTTTGCTGGCTTTCAGGCGATCTTTGATGAACGGCGTTAGCGTCTCATCATCGATATGAGTCAGCGGGATATCCCCAATGTATGGGTCCAACTGCTTCAAATGGATGGCAGTCAGGCTAATAGAGGGCTGATCCTTGTACTCCACCAGGTAACGAGTTGCCGCTTCCCGCCAAGTCCTGATTCTGCGTACGCCGTAAATCCTCTGCTCGCGCAGTTTTTCCAGCTTGTGTATCAGGTATTGCTCCGCCTCCTTCCTATCGCTTGATCCAGTGCTTTCCTGAATTCGTTGACCTCTGAAGATCTTGTCGATGTGCCAGATCCCGTTCCTTTGGTAGAGGCCACTAATGGTTTTTCGCGCCATGGTTTCTCTCCTTGGCGCTCGCTGCGGGAGTGATCATGTCCCGTGGCACCTTCCTTTTCAATGATGGCCCGTTCGATGTAAGCGTCGACCCAGGCGTCCAGTTCCTCTCGATCAAAGCCGACCCCCTGTATCCCAATCTGGAATTCCCGCACGTAGGGGCGAACGGTTTTGTTGAACTCAGTACGGCACATACCGAGGTATGCGGGCGCCGTATTCGCTCTGAGGATTCGTGGCGCGCAAGGGCTCAAACGGTCATGGCGCTGCGCGGCTGTTGCTGGCATGGCGGGCTTCCTCCTTGTGGCTCAGATCCATGCTGCCGATGCTGGCTTTTACCTACTGGGTAAACAACGCAGTGGAGAGGGCCGGGGAGGTTTTGGTACAACAGGGGCCATTTTTGTATTGGGTAGCCACTGCACAGGCCTGTTTTGCTAACCGCAGGCGTTGTGGAGTTGGCTATGCGGGACGTAAGGATCGAGGTATGTCTTCTGTTGAGGTGTTCCAGCAATTTCACTCAAACCCAAGCGTGCCGGTGACTCGTGAACAACTATATGAAGAGGTCTGGCAGTGGCCGATGACCAAGGTCGCTGAGCGACTGGGCGTCTCGTCAAGTTTTATGGCACGTGTTTGCACGCGAATGAATGTTCCACGTCCATCGCGTGGACACTGGGTGAAGCGCGAGAATGGTAAGCACAGTCCTCAGCCGTCATTACCGGAGGCAGGGCCCGGTGATCTGCAGGTTTGGCATCGTGGCATGGTCCTAGGGGCTGTATCTCAACCTCTTCCGAAGGCGCCGACTTCTCGTGCGGTTCATCCGCAGAAACGGTCTGTGCCACGCTCTGGTATCCATCCCATTGTCGCGGGCGCTTACGAGGTTTTTGAGCAGGGGCGGGTGATTGATCAGGGCTTTCTCAAGCCAGGGAAGCAGCGCCTGGTTGATGTCGTGGTAACCAAGCAGCAACTCAGGCCAGCCCTGAAACTGATGAATCAACTGTTCCAGAAGCTTGAGGCTGCAGGTCATCGCGTCATGTATGCGCCCAGCGATCGCATTTATTCGCGCGCTCCATTTGATGAGCATGAGCAGCCACCCAAGAAGCAGCGACATCGTTATCCAGCGTTGTGGTCACCTTCCAAGCCGACAGTGGTGTTCGTAGGAACGGTAGCCATTGGTTTGACCCTGTACGAGATGACTGAGGAGCTTGAGGCTCGTTACATCGACGGCGACTACATTCCTGTTTCCAAGATTCCAGCGAAGCAGTTGCGTCGACTCTCTCCGACGCTCAACTGGACCACTCACATGGATTTCGCCACTGGACGCCTGTGCCTAAGGGCTTTTTGCCCTTATCCGAATGCAGAATGGACGAGCAGTTGGAAGGAAACCACGGGGATCCGGCTGCAGACTCAGTTGGACGACATCGTTCAGCAAATCATAAACGCGGCGCCTGTTATCGCTGGTTTGGTTGAGGAGGGGGAAGAGCTCGTACGAATCCGTCGCCAGGAATGGCAAGAGCAGATGCTCCGTCTTGAGGAGAGGGACAGGCTCAGGCGGCAGACTGAGGCCAGGCAGCAGGCTCGTGCGGATTTGTTGAGCGTGATTCAACAGTGGGATGAAATCAGGCGAATTCAGACTTTCTTCCGCGATGCGGAGGCATCAATTTCGGGGCTCGAAGGTGAGGACCGAGGCCTGGCAATAGATAAGCTCTCGCAGGCCCGTGAGCTTATTGGGGAAATGGATGCAGTCAGGGTGCTGATGGATTGGAAAGGGCCAACTGAGCGTTGAACGAGGGGTAGTGATTCGACTGAGTTGCTGCCAAAAAGTTGGATGATCGTTCTTGAGCAGGGGTTGTCGCGAGCCTCGGAGAATCTCTCCATGCGACTAGAAATGGGTGGCTTTAAATTTACCTATTGAGGTGAGCGGCTTCATCGCGCAGATGATTACCGATGCTAGCCGTCCACTGTCCAGGGACGGTGGACAGTCTGCTTGTCGGTAGGGGAGCTGACAACCGTCTGTATCCGGCCAATTGCGTACAAATACAGTTCATTCCCACTTATCAGAATCGCTGCTAGATCCCCCAGCACGGTCATCGCGTCCTATTCCGTGACTATCTTGATAAACAGGCTTGGCGCCTTACTATATGAAGCGTATATTTTATATATACGAAACATATAGGGTTATAGCCATGGGTATCGTTAATATCGATGACGAATTGCATGATCAGCTGCGCCGGGCCACCAAGGTTTCCTGCCGCTCCATTAATGGGCAGGCCGCCTTTTGGCTCAAAGTCGGCCTGCTTTGCGAGATGAACCCTGAACTCACGTTCAATGAAATCATGGCTCGCGAACTTGGCGGTGCCGGCGTGCGCGCCCAGCCACTGGTAGTTAGTTGAGTATGATTAAGCATCCCGGACAGGTAGCCCTGATGGCGGAGTCTGGCCGACTTCTGGCGTCGGTGTTCCAAATGCTTGATACGACCGAGCTTGTCGGCATGTCTACGCTCCAAGTGGATGCCTTGGTAGAGCAGTTTATCGTAGAGGTCCTCAAGGCTCGACCAGCTAGCAAAGGGCAGTATGGCTATGGCTTTGTGCTTAATTGCTCTGTGAATGAGGAGGTCTGCCATGGAGTGCCATCGTCCTCCAGAATTCTTCAAGACGGCGACATCGTCAATCTAGACATCACCCTTGAAAAGAATGGCTACATCGCCGACTCCAGCAAGACATACCTTATAGGAAACGTCAGCTCAGCTGCCCAGCGCTTGGTCCGGGTCACTTACGAGGCGATGTGGCAGGGCATCCGCGCGGTGAGGCCTGGGGCGCACCTGGGCGACATAGGCGCGGCAATTGAATGTTATGCCAAGCGCCACCGTTACTCTGTGGTTCGTGAATATTGCGGCCATGGGATTGGCCAACAGATGCACGAAGCGCCGCAGGTTCTGCACTTTGGCAAGCCAGGTACTGGACTGCGGCTGCGAGAAGGCATGGTCTTCACTATCGAACCGATGCTGAATCAAGGCACAAGCCATGTAAAGACCGAGGCCGACGGCTGGACAGTGGTGACCAGAGACGGTGCGCTTTCCGCGCAGTTCGAACACACCGTCGCCGTGACTGCGTCGGGTGTTTCAGTGCTGACGTTACGTCCTGATGAGGCGAGCATGCTTTGACGTAGCGCGGATAAAGGTCCATTTCTGGCCGTTAGCGATGGTCGGAGTCAGTCCGTCGCTAACGGCTAAAAAGCGGACGGTTCCGATGTGCCCAGAGGGCGTGAATTATGGCCGGCGCATTCGATGGTCATCAGAACCATTCAGTCTTTTTGTCGATACTTATCGTAGTGGGTTGCGGCTCAAGCTATTCGGCTTCAACTGGTGTCGGTGTATTCTCCCGACCTTTGATTGCGCTTTGTCGCTTACAGATCCTTCGGGGCCTTTCCAACACAAAACAAATGAGTGCACATGAACGCAGCTCAACGTCGAATCCATGATGCGGCTTTACGACTCTTTGCCGAGAAGGGGGCTGGTGAAGTCAATATTCGTGAACTGGCTGAAGCCGCTGGTGTTGCGCGCGGCACTATTTACAACAACTTGGACAGCATCGAGGCGCTTTTCGAACAGATTGCCAGTCAACTGAGCGTAGAGATGGACACCCGTGTCGCGCGAAGCTCACAAGCCGATATCGATCCTGCACTGCGTTTAGCCAACGGCATTCGTTACTACGTGCGCCGCGCTCATGAGGAGCCCAACTGGGGGAAGTTTCTGCTCCGCTATGCCATCAGCTCGCAGACTTTGCGATCATTGTGGGCAGGTCAGCCATTGGCCGACCTTATGACAGGCCTGCAAAAGCAGCGCTATGACTTTAAGCCGGAACAGTTGATGTCGGCTCTCTCAATGATTGGTGGGGCCGTGATAACTGCCATTAACCTAGTGCATGAAGGTCATAAAACCTGGCGTGATGCAGGCAGTGATGCAGCTGAGTTTGTCCTGCGGGCTTTGGGCATTGGCAAAGATGAAGCACGTTTGTTGGCTCACTCAGAGCTTCCTCCGCTGGCAAATCCATAAATCGCCTGTCAGTGCTCATTTGAGTTAACAAATGAACACTTGTGTTCATTTTTGGTGGCCTCTACTCTTTCGGGTGAACTGTATACGGGCTTAGCCCATTACCCGCGGTCGAGGATTTCTGCCCATGAGCCAGCTTTTTCAGCCATTGAGATTGCCCAATGGCACCCTGATACCCAACAGATTGGCCAAAGCCGCTATGGAGGAAAATCTGGCCGACGCGGACCATGCTCCGGGCGACAGTCTTTTGCGTCTTTACCGCAATTGGGCTGAAGGGGGAGCTGGTCTGATCATCACCGGCAACGTGATGGTTGACCATCGCGCCCTGACTGGTCCCGGGGGCGTGGTACTGGAAAACGACCGTTATCTACCGCGCTTTCGCGCCTGGGCCCAGGCCTGCCGCAGTCGGGGCGCCCAGGCTTGGATTCAGATCAATCACCCCGGCCGACAGCTGCTGGCTGCCCTAGGCCAGCCAGCCATGGGGCCGTCTGAGGTGGCGGTGGATTTGCCCGGGCTTGAAGCCCTGTTTGCCAAGCCGCGAGCCTTAAGCGAAAGCGAGATTGAGGCCCTTATCAAGCGCTATGTGCACACTGCACGATTGGCCGAACAGGCTGGTTTTAGCGGCGTACAAATCCACGCTGCGCATGGCTATCTGTTCAGTCAGTTCCTGTCGCCCTTGACTAACCGCCGTCAAGATCGCTGGGGCGGCAGCCTGGAAAATCGGGCGCGGGTGCTGCTGGACACCGTTCGAGCGGTACGCACCACGGTGGCGCCGGACTTCTGCGTGGCAGTCAAACTCAACTCGGCAGACTTCCAACGCGGTGGTTTTGCCGCCGAGGATGCCGAACAGGTGGTGAACCTGCTCAATGAACTGGGCGTCGATCTGGTCGAACTCTCCGGCGGAAGTTACGAGAGTCCGGCCATGCAGGGCCGCACCCGCGATGGCAGCACGCTGGCTCGGGAAGCCTATTTCTTGGAGTTCGCTGAACGTATCGCCAAGGTGGCGCGTATGCCGCTGATGGTCACTGGCGGTATTCGTCGTCGTGAAGTGGCCGAGCAAGTGCTGCAGGCTGGCATTGCCATGGTTGGCATGGCTACCGCCCTGGCCGTAGACCCGGCATTACCCAATCATTGGCGCGATGGTCGTGACCGTGCCGTGCAGGCTGTAAGCGTGGAATGGAAGAATAAGTCGCTGGCCTCAGCCGCCACCCAGGCGATTGTCAAAACCCACCTAGCACGCCTGAGTCGCGGCAAGGTCGCCAAACCTGAAACCTCGGCGTTGCTGGCATTGATATGTACCCAGTTGAAGACACGCCTGCAGGCGCGCACCTATAGGCGTTGGGCGGCTCGTCAGGCAGACATTGCCTGTTGATGTACATGAAAAGGGGCGTCTAGATTGACGCCCCTTTTCACATCAGCGCTGCAGAAGACTCATGCTGCTTCTGATCACCTCGTTAGCCCGATCGGGTGCACCGCTGTGCATGACAATACGGTCTGGCCTTACCACCGCCACTGACGGCTTGAGCGCACCATTGAGCAGATACTGGCCAATGTCTTCGACAAAGGGCACTGAATCATCAGCCTTTTGCCCGTGCAGGCCGACCTGCAGATAACGTCCCCCCATGGCCTGCCACTGGGCCTGTAACTGGGTGCTGAGCTTGGTCCGTGGATCAACGCCCAACCCCACCAGCACCAGCCCATCGCCCAGCACATCGTCACTCAGTTCGATACGACCATTGGGATGGCGCACCAAACCCTGGGGGAAAAGCCCGCCACGGCGCAGACGCTGGTCGCGACGATGGGCGACAAACAGGCCGTGCTTGAAGATATTCTTCGGTTTGATATCCAGCTCTTCAAAATGCCGGCGCAAAGGCGGTATCAAGCGCATGGCGCGCATCAAGCCGTGCACCAATATGGCTGTGGGCGCGTTGCTCGGCATGACCAGACGTCCCATCAGTTTGGCCAGGGCGATCATGTCGCGGGCATGGGGCCGGCGTTCTTGGTCATAGCTGTCAAGAATCTGCGCAGTGGCTCGCCCTTGCAGCACCCAGGCCAGTTTCCAGGACAGGTTGGCGGCATCACGCAGTCCTGCCACCAAACCCTGGCCCACAAAGGGTGGGGTGATATGGGCGGCATCGCCGATCAGAAATACCCGACCATTCTGAAAGCGCTCGCAGCAACGGGCATGGAAGCGGTACACCGCCTTACGCTCGATATTCAGTTGATCGGCGGCAATCCAGGGCTGCAGCAGGGCGGCGATACGGTTGTCGTCCTCCATCTGCTCGCGAGTCTCGCCGGGGCGCAGCATAAATTCCCAGCGTTCACGGCCGCCAGGGGCCGGCATATGGGGTGTAGGCCGCCGATAATCACAGAGGAATTCGACGTGGTCGATAGCCAATCCTTCACGGCCCTTGGCATCGACGATCAGCCAATCCTCGGCATAGGTGCTGCCTTTGAAGTCCAGACCGATCAGGCTGCGCACCCGTGAGCTGGCGCCATCGGCGCCGACCAGGTAGCGCGCCCGCACCGTCTGCTGGCGGCCGTCATCAAGACGTAGCTGGGCCGATACGCCTTCATTGTCCTGTTTCAGCTCCAGAAGTTCGACACCGCCTTGACGCTGAACATGGGCGAATGTATCGCCCTGCTGGCGCATCGCTCGCTCCAGATCAGGCTGGTAGAAGGTCACGAGCTTAGGATGCCCGTCCAGGCTGCCGCTGGTATTGGCGCGGCCGAACTGCCCCATGATCGGGCAGTGCATGCGCACCTCGGGTATCACCACCTTGTCGAAGGCATCCTCAGCCAGCCCGGCCAGCTGGAGGATACGCAGCGCTTCATTGTCTAGGGCAATCGCCCGGGGCATCAGCAGCACATCGTGCACCTTGTCCACCACCAACGTCTGCACGCCGTAACGGCCGAGCATGGCCGCCATGGATGCCCCTACTGGGCCGTTACCGATGATCAGTACATCCACGGATTCTAGGAGCAGAGCTGGGGTCGAGGTCTTCATGCCTGTTGTTGTCCTGTTTTAGCCGGATTGCGGCGTGTTGAAGCCATTAGAAGTGTGCGCATTGCTCTCGGATCGAAGGGGCTGGCCATTGAGCTGGCCTGTCGGTTCGGTTGTTTGAGGGCGCTGTGTGCATCGAATACGCAAATGAACACCTAGATTCAAAATAAAACGTATTGACTAAAATAGAACACATGTGTTCAATTTGGGCAAGTCGTGTTTTAAGAGAGCCTTCCATTGACCAACGTCAGCCCAGCGCAGCGCCGCATCTACCAGGCCGCCATGCGCCTCTTCACCGAGAAGGGGGTTACCCAGCTCACCATCAGTGATTTGGCGCAGGAGGCGGGTGTGGCTCGCGGCACGGTGTACAGCCACGTGAAGAGCACAGAGCACCTGTTCGAGCAGGTGGCCAGTCAGCTCAGCATGGAGATGCATCAGCGCGTCAGTCTGAGCTTCGTGGATATCGAAGATCCGGCGCAGCGGCTGGCCAATGGCGTGCGTGCCTTTATCCGCCGGGTGCATGAGGAGCCGCAGTGGGGTGCGTTTCTCGGACGCTTTGCCATGAGTAATGCCTCGCTGCGCGAGATGTTTTACAGCCAGGTCGCTGTGGACCTGCTCAAGGGGCTTAGCAGCAAGCGCTATCACTTTCGCCAGGAGCAACTGGCCAGCGTGATCTCGATGGTTGCCGGCAGCACCTTGGGGGCCATGTTGCTGGTTCGCGAGGGCATCAAGACCTGGCGTGATGCCGGTAGCGAGACTGCCGAGCTGCTTCTGCTGGCACTTGGGATCAGCCCTGCGGAGGCCATGGGCCTAGCCGCTGTCGAGCTGCCGCCCCTGCCTGAACTGGACTGATCCCTTAACCACCTTTGCCCCGTTGCGGAGAACAGTAATGAAGCCAAGTCACCTGCCACCGCGCCTCGCCACTGCCCAACCGGTACGGCACTCGAACCCGACGGTCAAGGCTGTACGCCTGACTCATCTGATTTTCGAGCGCCCCGATCTGGAACTGGCTGAACGCTTTCTCAGCGACTTCGGCCTGCAGCTGGCAGAACGCGAGTCAGAACGCTTGTATATGCGTGGCACGGGCAGCGCGCCTTATTGCTATCGGGTACATCGTGCTGAGCAAGCGCGCTTTGTGGGCTTTGGCTTTGAAGTGGCCAGCTATGATGAGCTGCAACGTATCGCCTGCTTGCCAGGTGCATCGGCAATCAGGCCGCTGTCTGGTCCTGGCGGTGGTCAGTGCGTGCAGCTCAGTGATCCTTCCGGTTTTTGCGTAGAGGTGATTCAGGGGCAGGAGAGCGTGGCTCCGCTGCCGCAGCGCCAGGCGCTGCCGCTCAATCAGGCGGAGCAGGTACAACGCATCAATGCCACCCAGCGCCCGCCGATCACCCCGCCCGAGGTGGTGAAACTCGGTCATGTGGTACTGGAGCTGGCTGATTTCCAGGCCACCTGCGCCTGGTACACCGAGCATTTCGGCTTTATTCCCAGCGATATTCAGGTGCTGCCCGACGGCTCGCCTGCAGTGGCCTTTATGCGTCTGGATCTGGGTGATGAGCCGGCCGATCACCACACACTGGCTCTGGCCCAGGGCTTTATGGCGACCTACAGCCACAGTGCCTTTGAATTGGTGGATGCCGATGCGGTCGGCATGGGTCAGCGCATTCTGCGCGAGCGCGGCTGGCGGCATGCCTGGGGCATTGGCCGTCATATCCTCGGCAGCCAGATCTTCGATTACTGGCAGGACCCCTGGGGCCACAAACATGAGCATTACTGCGATGGCGACCTGTTCACCGCCAGTCAGCCCACCGGCATCCATGAGGTCAGCGCCCAGGCCATGTCCCAGTGGGGGCAGCGCATGCCGAAAAGCTTTACCCGACCCAAGCTCAACCTGACCAGCATCCGTGCGCTGCTGCGCAACCTGCGTCGCAGCCCCGATCTGACCTTGCGCAAGCTGATCACCCTGGCGCGGCTGTTCGCCTGAGGTCGTTCGCATGCCCAGTCTGAATCGCCGCGCGCTACTCAAGGCCGGTGCCGTACTGGCAGGCAGCAGTGTGCTGCCGATCAGCGCGGCGTCAGCACCGCAACCTGTTACTGCCGACAGCCCGCATACCCGGGCTGCCCAAGGAGCTCAAGCCATGTCCGTGAATGTCGTTCGTTTCGAGTTTCAGAATAAGCACCACTGGGGGGTATTGCGCCAGGCGCGCATTGTCCGCATTGATGGCGATTACCCCAGCACAGGCGAGCTGATCCGGCAGTGCAGCGTCGAGCAACTGGCGCAGCTGCAGGGTGAGGAGCTGGGTATCGAGCAGGTCAAGCTGCTGTCGCCGATCACGCGCGACCAGCAGTTCGTCTGCCAGGGTGCCAACTACCGGCAGCACATGATCGAGTCCGGTATGGACCCGGACGCCAAGAAGTACAACATGATCTTCACCAAGGCCAGCAGCTGTATCGTTGCCGCTGACAGTCCGCTGATCAAGCCGCGCAACGTGCGCTTTCTGGATTACGAGATCGAGCTGGGCCTGGTGCTCAAGCGTGAGATCACTGGAGCGGTCAAGGTTACCGATGCCAATCTGCATGAATTCATTGCCGGCCTGGTCATCGTCAACGACTACTCGGCCCGCGATATCCAGATTCCGCAGATGCAGTTCTACAAGGGCAAGAGCTTCCGCACCTTTGGTCCGGTGGGGCCGTATCTGTGCCTGCTGGCACCGGACGACTTCAAGTACCTTGCGCAACTGCAACTGCGCCTGACCGTCAACGGCCAGGTGCGCCAGGCAGACAGCACCGCCAATCTGGTCTTCGGCCCGGCAGAAACACTCACGGAACTGTCCAGCGTGCAGGACTTCGCTGCCGGCGATTTGATCGCCACGGGCACCCCCGCCGGTTGCGCCCTTTCTATCCCATCGCCGACCAAGCAGCGCTTTGCCGCCGCATTGCTGCCCGAAGCGGTGAAGTGGAAAGCCTTTCTCAAGGCCCAGGAAGGGCGCAGCGCCTTCTACCTCAAGCCCGGCGATGTGATCGAGGCCAGTATCCGCAGTGCTGACGGTCAGATTGACCTTGGCACCCAGCGCAATCTGGTTGTGGAGCACGCCTGATGGCCGTCAAGACCCTGGCCGATATCGAGGCCCTGGAGCGCGTGCCACTCAGCGAGCGCAACCTGCCGGCAAGTACCTACGCCGCCCTGCAGCAGTGCTCCGCAGCCAATGCCGACAAGCCGGCGTTAAGTTTTCTGCTTGATGCCAACAGGTTCAGGCAAACCCATGACTGGACCTATGGGCAGCTGTTTGCCGACATCACCCGCGCGGCCAATGCCTTCCATACGCTCGGCATCGGCCCGCAGGATGTGGTGGCCTTTATTCTGCCAAACCTGCCGGAAACCCACTTCACCATCTGGGGTGGCGAGGCGGCAGGCATTGTTATGGCGATCAACCCGCTGCTGGAAGCGGCGCAGATCGCCGAGTTGCTGCGTGCCGCCAAGGCCAAGGTGGTGGTGACCCTGGCGCCGACCCCAGGTGCCGACCTGTGGCCAAAACTATCCGGCCAGCTCGATAGCCTGTCGAGCATCCGTGAAATTGTCTGGGTCAGCATGGTGCCCTACGTTAACCCTCTGGCACGCCTGGCCCTAGGCTGGATGGCAGCGAGGGAAAGACGTCGCCATCCACAGCGACGCATTCATGATCTACGCAGCCTGATGCGCCGTGAGCCGGCTGAACATCTGCGCAGCGGTCGACAGATTCGTGCCGAGGAATCGTCCTCCTACTTCTGCACCGGCGGCACCACCGGGCTGCCGAAAATTGCCGTACGCAGCCATGGCTCAGAAGTGTTCAATGCCTGGGCCATGGCGGCCAATATGGCGCCACGCGAGCCAGGTCAGGTGTTTTTCTGTGGCTTGCCACTGTTTCACGTCAACGGTCAGCTGGTCACCGGGCTCATGCCCTGGACCCATGGCGACCGCGTGATCATCGGCACGCCCCAGGGTTACCGCGGTGAAGGGGTGATCGCCAACTTCTGGGCCCTGGTTGAGCACTTTGGCATCAATTTTTTCTCCGGCGTTCCCACCGCCTACTCGGCCCTGTTGCAGCAGCCGGTGGCCGGGCGCGACTTGTCTAGCCTGCAGTACGCCCTATGCGGCGCCGCGCCGATGCCGGTTGAGTTGTTCCGAACCTTCGAAGCGCAGATCGGTGTCCGCATTCTCGAAGGTTACGGCCTGACTGAGGGTGCCTGCGTATCGTCGGTCAACCCGCCAGATGGCGAGCGCCTGGTCGGCTCCATCGGCCTGCGACTGGCCTATCAGCAGATGCGTGCGGTGATTCTCGATGAGGCCGGCACGTACGTGCGCGATGCCCAGGCAGACGAAATCGGCGTGATCGCCATCCACGGCCCCAATCTGTTCCGTGGCTATCTGGATGACGGCCACAACCATGGCATCTGGCTCAATATCGATGGTCAGCGCTGGCTCAACACCGGCGACCTGGGGCGCATGGATGCCCGCGGCTACTTCTGGCTCACCGGGCGCAAGAAGGAGCTGATCATTCGTGGTGGTCACAACATCGACCCCAAGCAGATCGAAGAAGCTCTGCAGGGCCACCCGGCCGTAGCGCTCTGCGCGGCAGTGGGCAGCCCGGATGCCCACGCCGGCGAGGTGCCGGTGGCCTATGTACAGCTCAAACAGAACGCCAGCGCCAGCAGCGAAGAGCTACTGGCCTATGCCCGGCAGCACATTCCAGAGCGAGCAGCGCTGCCCAAGCGTATCGACATCATTGACGCCCTACCGGTGACCCCGGTTGGCAAGATTTTCAAGCCGGCCTTGCTGCAAATAGAAATCGCCAAGGTCATCGAGCACGAAGCGGCCCAAGGTGGTCTGGGGGGAGTAGAGCTGGACATTCGCCAGGACAGCCGTCGCGGCTTGGTTGCGCTTATCCGCGCGGGGGCAAATCGCCAGGCGCTGGAGCAGAGACTTGGAAAGTTCACCTTTCCAATCGAGTGGATTAACTAAGAGGTCAGTCATGAATAATAAGATCGCTACGCTTTGCCTGCTGCTCGGTGCGTTCCTGCTGCTGACCGGCTGCGACCAGCTGCAACAGGCCTTCATCGACCGCCAGGTGAAGAAGGTTAACGAAAACAACTTCTTCGAAGACGTCGGCGACGGCATCAAGGTGGTGCTGTGTGGCACCGGCACGCCGCAAATCCGCTCGACCCGCGGCCAGGCCTGCACCCTAGTGGCCGCGGGCGGCAAGCTGTTTATGTTCGATGCCGGGGAAAACGCCCTTCGCAATATCGAAACCAACGGTGTGCCGTTGCCTGCCGTATCCCGGGTGTTTATCACCCACTGGCACTCCGACCATTTCAACGGCCTGGGCGGGCTGATCAACCACACCTGGGTCAACGGGCGTAGTGATCCGTTCATCGTCTACGGGCCGCGTGGTGCTGATCGCGTGGTCAAGGGCTTGGCCATGGCCTACCGGATGGATGTGGATTTTCGCAACCAGCATTTCGTGGCCAACCCTGAGCGCGCCTTTGCCGAGGCTCGCACCATCAGCCTGTCTGCTGATCAGAACAGCACCCGTGTCTATGACGAAGGCGGAGTGACCATTGATGCCCACCGGGTTAACCACTATCCCGTCGATCCGGCCTTTGGCTACGTGCTGCGCTATCAGGGCAAGAAGATCTTCATCAGCGGCGACACCCATGTGACCGATCTCTATCTGGAGGCCATGCAGGATGCTGATCTGGTGATTCACGAGGCCGTCAACTCCGCGATGATCCACCGCGCAGCGGATGCCATGCGCCGTCAGGGCCGCGATACCCAGGCCGAGCATGCGCTGAATGTCATCAAGTACCACAGCGACACGCTGGAACTGGCTGATCTGGCCGAGAAGGCCGGGGTCAAGTATCTAGTTTTGACCCATCTGATTCCCAGCCCACCCAACTTCATTGCCAAGCGCCTGTTCTTGGGCGGCATGTCTGAGCGTTTCAAGGGACAGATCACCCTCGGCGAGGACGCCATGGAAATTGGTCTGTAACGACCTCCACTGTGGCCAGGCACAGCCTGGCTCTGGTTGATGACTTAACAAAAGAGATAATAAATGAGCATTAGACCTTGCATTCGTTTGTCTGCCATTGCGGGTTTATCCGCCCTGGCTGCCTCACCTGTTCATGCCCTGACCTTTAACGTCGGCGAGATTGAAGGGCAGTTTGATTCGACCTTGTCGATTGGCGCCAACTGGTCCACCCAGTCCCCTGACCGGGAACTGTGGGGCCAGGCGGGCGATGATGGGCGACGTAATTTTCGCTCCGGAGAAACCTTCTCCAAGGTGTTCAAGGGCCTCCATGATCTGGAGTTGAAGTACGAAAGTACTGGTGTGTTTATTCGCGGTCGCTATTGGTATGACTTCGAAACCAAGGACGAAGGCAAACGCTTCAAGGACATCAGCGACAGTGGCCGTCATCCTTTGGCGCAATCTTCAGGCGCGCAGATTCTTGATGCCTTCGTGTATCACAACTACGAGTTGCTCGATGGTCTCAATGGCAGCGTGCGGCTGGGTAAACAGGCCATCAACTGGGGCGAAAGCACCTTTATCCGTGGCGGCATCAATGCCATCAACACCATCGACGTTTCGGCTCTGCGCCAGCCGGGTGCAGAGGTCAAGGAAGGCTTTATCCCGGTCAATATGCTCTATCTCTCGCAGGCCCTTAGCGAAGAGTTGAGCGTCGATCTGTTCTATCAGTTGAGCTGGGAAAAGACCGTCACCGAAAATTGCGGCACCTTCTTCTCGCAGAATGACTTTGTTGCCGATGGCTGTGGCGGAGCTACGGTGGGGCCGATTCTGAGCGAAAATGTGCAGGCACAAACAGGGCTTAGCCCCTTTGGCATCAACCTGACTGACGAGGGTATTGAGGTCAAACGGGCGAAAAACAACGAGCCCCGCGATGATGGCCAGTGGGGCATGGCTTTGCGCTGGTTTGCCACGCCGCTTGACACCGAGTTCGGCTTCTATGCGGCCAATTATCACAGCCGCCAGCCCTATATTAGCTCCATCTCCAGCCCCAATATCATCGCTAACCCGGGCGTGAATCAACAGCTGTGCGGCAATCTCGGTATCGCTCCTGGACCAGGTACTTGCGGTGCTTTTCTGAATAGCAACCAAGGTCGTCAGTTGATTGGTGCGTATCGACTGGGCACCTCGCAATATTACGTCGACTATCCAGAGGATATTCGCCTCTATGGGTTGAGCTTCAACACCATGTTGAGTACCGGCACGGCGCTTTCCGGAGAACTCAGTTATCGACCCAACTTGCCGGTGCAGATCAACTCGGTGGACCTGACTGCCGCCGCTGGGGGGATTGCAGATAGAACGCCGGTGTACTCATCTGGTGCCTACCAGATTGCCAACAATGCCCGGCTCAATGGCTATCAGCGTAAGGAAGTCACCCAGGCTCAACTGACTGCCATACATGCCTTTGATCAGGTCATGGGTGCCAACCGCCTGACCCTGATTGGGGAAGTCGGTATGACCCATGTTGGCGGTCTGGAAGGGCGCGGCGGATTGCGTTATGGCCGCGCCGATGTGTTTGGCCAGGGCGCGCTTTACGGCAGCGTGGCTTGCGAGGGTGAGCACTGCAATGAGGATGGCTTTGTCACCCAGAACTCCTGGGGCTACCGTGCGCGCGCCATGTGGGAATACGACGATCTGCTGCCAGGCGTGCAACTGCGGCCCAGCCTGACCTGGTCTCATGACGTCAAAGGCTATGGTCCCGAGCCTGGTTTCAACGAGGGATCAAAGGCCGTCAGCCTGGGCCTGGATGCCGTCTATCTCAGCACCTACAACGCCAGTCTGTCCTACACCAACTTCTTTGGGGGGGAATACAACATGAACGTTGACCGTGACTTCCTTGCCTTGAGCTTCGGCGTCTCTTTCTAAGGTATTGCCATGAAAACCATTTCCCTGAGCCTTTCAGCCCTGGCTTTTGCCCTGTTTAGCCTTAACAGCCACGCCGCTGTTTCTGAAGCCATGGCCGCAGAATTAGGTAACAGCCTGACCCCGACAGGGGCCGAGCGTGCCGGCAATGCCGATGGCAGTATCCCGACCTGGCAAGGTGGGCTGGCAGCCAATGCCGGTACTGTCGATGCCTTTGGGCGACTGAGCGATCCGTTTGCCGATGAAACACCGCTATTCACCATCAACGCTGAAAACGTGGCGCAATACCAGGACAAATTGAGCGGTGCCCACCTGGCCTTGTTCAAGCGATACCCAGCCTCATACAAGATGCCGATCTATCCCAGCCATCGTACCGCCAGCCTGCCTGAGGCGGTCAACCAGGCCATTCGGCTCAATGCGACTCAGACCAAGTTGGTGAAAGACGGTAACGGCCTGGAAGATTTTACCACTGCTATTCCTTTTCCCATTCCCCAGGCCGGTATTGAGATTATCTGGAACCATATCACCCGCTATCGGGGCGGCAGCGTCAAACGCAACTTGATGCTGACCAGCCCCATGGCCAATGGCAGTTTCGTTCCGGTATTTGTACGCCAGCAATTTACCTACCGCGATCAACTGAAGGACTACGACGCCAGCAAAACCAACAACGTACTGTTCTACTACATGCAGACCATTACCGCCCCGGCGCGTCTGTCCGGCAACGTGCTGCTGGTACACGAAACCCTGGATCAGGTGAAGGAGCCTCGCAAAGCCTGGCTCTACACCGCTGGCCAGCGTCGAGTTCGGCGGGCACCACAGGTTTCCTATGACGGCCCGGCACCAGGCTCTGAAGGGCAGCGAGTAGCTGACAACCTGGACATGTTTAATGGCGCGCCGGACCGCTACGATTGGAAATTGGTGGGCAAGCGCGAACTCTACATCCCCTATAACGGCTTCAAGCTGCAGTCTGCCGATGTTAAATACAACGACATCATCAAGCCTGGGCATATCAACCAGGATCTGAACCGCTATGAGCTGCATCGCACCTGGGTAGTCGAAGCCACTCTCAAGCCCGGTCAGCGCCACATCTATGCCAAGCGTGTTATGTACATCGATGAAGACACCTGGCAGATCGTGGCAGTTGAGCACTATGACGGGCGTGGCGAGTTGTGGCGCGTTGCTGAGGGTGTGATGACGCCGCTGTATGACAAGCAGATTCCCTGGCTTGGTGTCGAGATGCTGTATGACCTAGTTAATGGCCGGTACCTGGTTTCCGGCTTGCGCAATGAAGAACAGAGCCCCATGGAGTTTGGTATTCAAGCATCTGCAGGCGAGTACACCCCTTCAGCACTCAGAAATATGGGTGTGCGCTAAACAAACGCTACTTAGTCAGCGGCCACAAGCTGTCTGACCTAGCCGCCTCCGGGCGGCTTTTTTGTGTGCGCCCAGCATGGGCGCAATCTTGCGGGTGAAAGTCTTGGCGTAAGCTGGCCACAGCTAACGAAGTGAAGCGCTACTGCATATCCCTCTTTTGCGAACCGGAGCTATAAGTCAAAAATGGCCGCTTTTGGTCGAAAACGGACGTTTTACATGCAGAAAGCCTGTCCCATCACTCGCTCTGTTTGGCTGGGCGCTTTCCGGCGTTTATCTAGTTAGCTGAGATGAAAGTGGCGATGCCGAGTGAACTCAAATCGCTCATTTCTGCCCCTCGTGACTGGCAACCATCAGCCAAAAAGAGCAGACATTCGCTATGTGACCAGTAGATTGGGGCGTTTCACAATGATGACTCCTTGTGGCAGACCTTTGTGGCGTGGTGAAAGCCCGTGCTGTTTACTACCCTGCTAATTAGTAGACAATCGAAATGCCCCTTCGCTACCGGCACGCTCAAATGGATCAAATTCTCTCGATTCTCTCCGAAACCATTCCTAAAGCCCGAACGCTGGAGCAGCTCACGCGGCCTTTACTGAGCTTACTCAGCCAGGCCACCGGGATGGAGTCGACTTACCTGACTACCATTGACACTGATGCAGGCGTCCAGCGTGTCGAGTACGCCCGCAACGTGGGTGACATGGTTATCCCTGAAGGACTGGTCGTGCCATGGGAAGATACTCTGTGTAAGCGAGCACTGGACGAGAACCGCATGTACTCGGACAACGTTGCCGAATGCTGGGGTGACTCAGAGGCCGCAGCGGCTTTGGGCATCAGAACCTATGCAAGCGCTCCAATCAGATCCCAGGATGGACGGGTACTGGGTACGGTCTGTGCCGCCAGCTCAGATCAGGTGGCACGCGCGCCCGATGTAGAACCATTATTGATGCTGCTGTCAGGGCTGTTGAGCTATTCCATTGAACGTGAACGGCTGGTTGAGCGGCTGCAGGCCGCCAACTCTGAGTTGGCTACACTGGCGCTGACAGACCCTCTGACCGGCTTGTCCAATCGGCGCGCCATCCTCAATGATGTACCTCGTCTATTCGACCAAGCACAGCGAGAGAGTACATATGTGCTATTAGGAGTCATCGATCTAGATGGCTTCAAGCAAATCAATGATACCTACGGCCACCAGGCAGGGGACCAGTTTTTGCGTGGTGTGGCCACCCAGTTGCAACATTGCCTCAGATCCAGCGATACGATTGGTCGTGTCGGTGGGGATGAATTCATCGTAATCGCAGTGGGTACAGCATCCGAACACCTTGACCTAAAAACCGACATGCAACATGCCGCCGGGCTAATGCAGGATCGCCTGAGCAAAGCGACCATAGGCCGATATAAACTGGGGCCAGAACTTGACGATATTGACTACACCGGAGCAAGTGTTGGGGTGGTCGCTGTGCTGCCGGGCAGCATGACTGCGGAAGAGGCTGTCTTGTTGGCTGACCG
>Ga0209343_10003710_pt1 | contig 19113 bp, 20 predicted proteins | sample RifCSPlowO2_02_FD_184026 | JGI IMG/M metagenome (GOLD analysis project Ga0209343, IMG submission 184026) | Groundwater microbial communities from Rifle, Colorado - Rifle CSP2_plank lowO2_0.2 (SPAdes) (version 2) | ecosystem: Environmental > Aquatic > Deep subsurface > Groundwater | place... | reverse complement strand
AGTTTTAGATGTAGAAATTGAAGATATAGCTGCTGCACTTAAAGGAATTATCCCAGTTGAAAGCATAGACCACCCTAAGTAAGCAGTTGCCCTATCCTCATCATCCTTGTTTAAATAATCTACCCTACTCAAATTAGCCTTTCCCGATAATGTTAAATTTGTCATAATACCATTTGAAAAGGCTAAGGCAGGTCCCATCCTAACTTTCTCTCCATTCATAACATCTTGACTAATTTGATAATCTGAAATCTCAGATCCTTTTGCTCCACCAAAAGAATAGAAACTGCCAACTAGTCCCCAATAAAGATAATTTGAACCAGGCCCACTACATGATGCCAATGCACTTGCAATTGCTGCTTGTCCAACAAAAGGTACATGTTGTAAAATGAATGCTAAAAAAGTAGTACTAGCACATGTCCCCAAAGCAAGAGCTCCGGTGTTTACTAATCCAGCTTGCATTTTAGGCTCAAAAACACAATCTCCCATGACATTACATTCTTCTCTGGTACATTGATTAGTAGCTTTATCTCCCCCTTGCCCACATTGTTTACATCTATTTACAGGATCACCATAATTAATACTACCTTCTCCAGGAGGATATTTTGGATTACAACTTCCTATTGGAGGCCAAATAAAATCACCATCATATGCACTTTCACTGAAAATACTACCGCAGTCTCCATTTCCAAATTCACTACATTTATCATAATCTAATCTACCATTTTCACTGCAAGCATTGCCTAAAATAGAAACCATAGGATACCCAAATATTGGCGCAAATCCCAAATAATCTGCTTTCTCAATTGCTCCTTCCCCACAATTACTACATTCTTGCCAATTATTCCTTCTCCATTTGGCATTAAATGTACCACCTGCACCATATCCTTCTTCACATCTACTATCCCTATTCTCATCAATGTTATCAGTATCAATAACACCCCATTGACAATGTAAAATATAATTGCTTAGCCCAGTACTTCTCTGCTCATTTTCAAAATGTCCGCCAAGAACATTTAAACAAACGCTTTCACCTGATTTAAATTGACCTGGGTAGCAATCTGGACAACTTTCCACACATTTTGTGCTGATACATTTTCCTTCTTGTCCAGCTTTTCCATCAGGATCATTACATATCTCATCAGGATAACTACATTCCTCAACAATTTCTTCCCTATTATTGTTACTATCAAACCAATAAACATTAAATTTATCATTATCACTAGTGCCATCACCACATGACTTGAATGAATGGGATGTAACAAAACACCCAATAACTTCTCTAGGGTATTTATTAGTAAAGAATTCTCCACTACAATCTCTCCTGTTTACATATCTACAGCCATTTTCTGTTTTACAAGTTCCAAAATCTGCTCCTCTGCAACTATTGTCACACTCAACAGAATTGACTATGGCAGCATTAAATGCATTCTGATCACCATTAGCTAAATCTTGAACACAAACTTTCTTTTCCTGCAAAGAGCAAACACTTCCTCCAACATTACAACAGCCTATTTGACATTCATTCACACTTCTAATGTCTTGACTTACCCATCTACCCTGATTATTTTGAGTACATTCAACTTTATATTTTTGTGCGAGGCATTCTCCCTTACCACTTGGAATACATGTTCCAAGTTTACATTGATCAACATTATTACTACAAGAGCTATATGTAGATTTATACCCGGCCTTACAGCCACCAAAATCTCTAAATTCTATATCTGTGCTTTCTACACAGAAATTATTATTGTTCGTCCATTGACAACAATGCACTATTTCAGCCTTTGAACTGAAAGAAATAGATAATGTAATAATACCAACAAGTAATATAAGGAATAACTTTTTAGGAAACATTTTCAAGTACAAAATGGAAATCAAGCGGTTCCTCCTTACCCTCAGTTATACTAGATAAATATACATAAGTCTTACCCTGATAATATTGCATCCCAATAGTTGCAATGGGTTCATTATTTTTAATATAAGAATCTATATCAAAACTTATTCCATTGCATTCTTCATTTATAATATCACTGGCAACCTTATGTAATTTACCCATACCAATATAGATTTCACTAAATATTCTATCTACCGTAGTACTATAATCACCTTTTGAAATTACTAATGGATATTGAATATTTAGACCAACTTTATTATATTGAAAATCACTTTTAATATTTCTAACACTATCGGCCACATTAATTCCTTTATCTTTAAGGAATTTAAAATCATTAATGCATTTGTCAATCTCCTGAACTGTAGAATCGGAATTTATATATTTATCAAATTCTTTGCTAATCATCGACAACAAAGGTAAATTATTAACATTATTTCCATTGTTTACATAACAACCATATGCAATATTATAATCTCCAACAGGTTCAAACTTAATGGGATCATAATAACCCCCTTGTTTGCCAATTTTTCTAATACCCTTAATAGCTTCAGTGGTAACACAATCACTAACTAGTTTTCTAATGGGTTCAATTTGAGATGTTACAAATCTTTCATCAGTTTGTGTTTGGTCATCATCAGAGATTATTTTACCCCTTTGGAAATAGATAAAACCAATAATAACAATAATAAGTAATCCTAAGATTATAAAAATAGTTACTTGACCTCTTTTATTCATAATTAATTAAATTTGAAAATTATATATAAACGTTTCTATCCACACAATTTATTTATTCCAGGATACCTAACGCATTTTCTAAGATTTAATAAATCATCCTTTAATTGTATATAACATGCCTCCGCGCATTGATTTCCACCCTTGCATATATTTGCTACGCATCCACTTCCTTCGCATGAACTGTACACTTGTTGTTTTCTTGTATCAAACTCACCACATACATATTTTCTTCCAATATTTTTTTCTGGTCCAGCCCAAATTCTAATAGGTTTCGCTCCTTCAGGTCCAAATTTTGCTGTCTCATCTACCCAATCCCAATAGCAAGCATCAGGGTCATTACATATTTTTGTTGATACACATTCCGCCTTAAGACACCTATATTCAATATTCTTGTCACACAAATCGAATTTTGCACTTGTCCTACAAACAAAGTTAGCACATTCATTACCCTCAATTTCATCAATTTCGCCATCACAGTCGTTATCTTTTCCATCACATAATTCTCTATTAAGCGGATAAGGGTTATTTGAATTGATACAGTTACCACAATTATCTCTTACATCCTCATCGATTAATCCATCACAGTCGTTATCTTTTCCATCACAGGTTTCAGGTAGTGGTTTACCTAACGGACATGAAACACACTTTCCATTGTAACATTTAGCTCCCATTGGGCATATATTTAATCCATTATCTATAGAATTATCACAATTGTTATCTATACCATCACATTTTTCAGTAGAAGGAATACATTTGCTTTCAGTATTTATTTTTTTATTAGTGACTTCATCTATTGGCACATCCACAGGTTCATCTAAATCTTCTAAATTTTGTGAGTCAATAGGTACTAAAGGACTTTTCTGCTGACAACCAGTAATAAAAAGAATTAAGACTATTGCAAAAATTAATAGTATTGAGCCCTTCATATTAACCTCTTTTATCAAATTGAAGTAACCTTTATATTTATAAAACTTTTGAACTCAATATTAATAGTTCTCAACTCTTGGTGCCAATATAGTGCTTAATTGCAATTTGTCTTTAAGTATATAATCGATTCGTAAGGGATAATCTCTATCGAATTGTATTATAACCTTATCAGATAACTTTCCTCCCTTAATAATTTTCTTTAAGTATTCTATAGAATATCTAGCTTTCACTACATCCTTATTTTTGTTAGTTATTTGAGCACCTGTCTCCTCAGTAATATTAATTATTCCATCGCTTATATTCCCTTCAGAAGATACAGAAAATACCTTTTCATCAACTATTAAACTTACACTATCACTAATAATATCCATATCTTGAATAATTTCATCGAATATACTTGAATCCATTTCGATTTTTGCATTAAATTTCAGATCAGGGACATTTTGTTCCTTATGCTCCATGTCCAACAATGATAAATTAAAAGTCTTAGTAGTTTCTCCTCTAAGTTGTATCTTTAATTTTCTTTTATTTTCATCAAGTTCCAAAACAATTGAATCTGATGGCTTTACTCTTTTTAATATTTGTCTAAGATTTTCAAGATTTATATATAAGCTAACCTTAGAAGTAATTTCATAACCCACAAATGCACTACTTAGAAGTCTAAAAATTATCATTGCCACATTTGAAGGATCAATAGCGATTAGTTCAATTTGCTCTTTATCAACTACTAATCTAACATCATTTACTAATTCTGATATTGCATTAATAGGCTCTTTTAATAACCTTGGTTCAGACAATATTAATTTCATTATTACTTGTTATATAGTAAATATTAATAAAGATTACTGAAGCAATTCTTTAACTCTTTTGTGTAATTTAGGATTAATTTTAGGTAAATCCTGAATTAATTCTGCTTTTACTTGTATACCCCCTTGTAACATTAATGTTTGTCCAAATACCCTGATATAAGTCCCTAATACAACATTACTTGAGTCACCTAATACTTGTGCTTGTCCACTACCATCATCAATTATGCAAAAATTAATACCAATAAAAGTTACAATTCCAGATATTGAAATCTTTCCAGATGTGTCCTTTATGTTCTTGATAAGTATTTCAACTGCAGGATTTTGCATTAGGAATATTCTCTCCATCTTTTACCGCACTTGCAGCATTCATAAAATTTGGTTTCAGCTTCATCACTTGCTCTCGTCTGAGCCATCCAATAGTAAGCTTTTTTAAATCCACACCTTTCACAGTCTGCTTTGACTTTTGGTAATGTTTCTATTGTCTTATCAATAACCTCTATCTTCTCCTTGTCATCCAGTTCCACTTTCTCCTTGATAATAATATTCTTTTTCTCTCTTGTTTTATATTTACAATTATTGCAAATCAATTTACTCCTTCTTCCGCTTTCTTCAAGTAATAATATTGAACCACACTTTGGACAAAATTGTATTTTAATCAGCTCCCATCAAATTTAGGTTTACCTCTATAAACATGTCTTATTTAAGTAATTTACTATTTTAAACCCTTAACACCAATCTTTGATAAAATATCCACAAAAAATATTTTAACCCACCCAAGGTAAGGGATTCTAAACACCGCCGTCCCAATTACATTTTCTTGTGGTATATCTACTTCACCTAATGCTTCAAAAGAATCTGGATTAGTTAAAGGATTATCTCCTTTTGTTTGGAAAAAATATCTTCCTTCATTTATATCTTTTTTAATCATCCTGTGGATAATTGGATCATTAGAATTACCCCTAAAAACAATTACATCACCCAACATTATATTTTTGGGTTTTTTACCTCGTAAAATCATTATATCTCCCTTATTGAAGCCATTCTTAAAAGGCCATTTTTTCGCTTCGGTTTTGCTAAAACCATAATTTTCATACCAATCACTTTGAGATCTCCACCACTCATCAAAGTTAGTTTGATGCTCCATACTACTACTCACAACTGCAACTATTGGGTGTGATGTTGCAAGAAAAAATCCCAAAAGAGGGTATATTACAAATTTGACAATAACAAATGCCAGAACTAAATTAACTAACCAAGAAGCCAAACTATCCTCTCTCCATAAGAAGTCCCATATTTTACTAATTATTCTCTTAAAACTCATTTGTCACTGATAAAAAACACAAGACATAAAAATCTTTTTATTTCAATAATTCTTTCCAACTCCAAGGTCTTTCTCTAATCATATGCCTACACTTAACACTAGTATCTGTAAAAATTTTAAATCCTTGATTTACCGCATCTACGCAAAAATGAACATCATCAAATTGTTTCTTTAAATTAGGAGTATACCTAAATTTTACTCCTTCTAGCACCTTTCTGCTGATTAAAACACATCCCAAACCACAAATATCTACCCTATACATTTTGTTAGAATTTAGAAACTTTCGTTTTACAGGAACATATTTTGTCCTATTTTTATCGTCTTTTTTAAGCACCCACAACATTGGCAAAATTCTTTTTTGTTTATTCCTTATATATTCACCAAAATATACTCCCGATACAATATCTTTTTTTCTAAGGAGGAACCTGCCAATAATATCATATGGGGCAATAACATCTTGCTCCAAGCTTAAGAAATAATCATAGCCTTTATTTAATACTATATCCCTCAATATATTCCTTGATCTAACAATCCTTTCAATGGGATGATCACTATAATCAGTTTTTATAACTCTTATCCTATCATCTTCTAAATTTTTATAATATTCATTATCTTCAGAATTATCCACTAAAACAATATCATAATTGTCATATTTAATATTTCTAACTGATTTTTTATACTCATCAAGGCAGTATTTATGATACGAAGAAGTTGGGCATCCAACCAATATTTTAGGATAAACCATGCCTCTATTTTGCTTTTGCAAATTTATCTAACAATTCTTTATTTCTTTTCCTAATTCTTTCAACTGCACTTAAAAGGGTTTTCTTGGCACTTTCCTTGCCATTTGTTTGAAGAGTAAATATTGGGTTACTGGTAAGCGGATGTTCAATTTCATACCCTGCGGTTTCTACAACTTTGTCTTTCCAGAGCTCATCCCTCAAAGAATTAGCTAAAGTATGCCCTTCCCCAATTATTTCAAATTTAATACGATCGTGACTTTGTTCAAAATAACTTATCTCCATAATCTTGAATCTGTAAAAAAGATTTAAAAAGCTTTCTATTAACGATTAACGAGGCTTTGAATCGTTTGTATGTATCAAATCTCCAATTGTAAGACCCCCCCTAGATTTATCCTTTTTAGTTTCATAATCTAACTTTACTTCTTCTTGTATTTTTATCTTTAAGAAATCTTCAATTTTCTTAGCTAATCCAATGGGGGGCTCTACTCTACCTGACTCAATACTTCTATATAAAGATTCTTTGATTTGAATCTTCTCTGCAACCTCGGCTTGCTTTAATCCTAAAATTTCTCTTGCATTTTTAATAATTTGCCCAAAATCATTTGAAAAAATTATTCTCCTCTCAACTTTGTATACATTCAGGACTTTTTTTGTCTTTAATTCACCTTTCTTAAAAATTTGCTCTGAAGTACTTCCAAATTTACTACATATTTTACAAACCTTTAATTTAACACCTTCCACTACAGAAATAAATAATTGCCCTTCGCTACCACAAAGCTCGCATCTCATAATATATAAAATATAATTTTACTTATAAATTTATTCCCTATCAATTAGTTCTAAAATTCCATCTACGCTAGTATATCCAATAATTTTTTTATCAAAATTAATAATAATGGTTGGGCTACTTGTAATGTTATAATAATTTTTTATGATATCAATGAAAGAACCCTTACTTAACCCCCTATCAATAGATAGGACCGTAATGTTTTGAACTCTTCTAACTACTGCATCCAAAGCATACCCTTGTTGTTTTGAAGCTCTTTGATCTTGATCATAAAAAAACAAAATTACACTTCTATCCAAGTTACATTCATCGTTTAATTGCTTTAGTAATATGTAGAATTTTATTTCAGAAAGGAAATACTTTAATTTTAGGTTTTTGTAATCATCTCCACTAAATATCCCCCTCGACTCATAATCAGTTAGAATTTTCCCAGCTTCAGCTAGATCTCCACTTAGTTGATTTAATCTAATATAAATTACATGACACTCATCTCCATCAAATAACTCCGCAAATTGTTGTTCTGTTAAATAGCTTTCTCTTTCAAATTCAAGATTATCCAATTCATTCATTACGTCGTTAATTCTCCCCCTATCAAGACCATATCCTAAAAGAAATCCTGCTGAAAAAACTATTATGCTTAGGAACAAACTTATCAGAAGCATTGTTCTTTTTCTTAGTACTTTTACCATTTCTTCTTAGCTCCCGAAATCTCTTTTACCAATGCAGCAATCCAATGGATTATTCTTAAAGAAGGATAGATAGTAATGTATAAAAGCATAGCTATTGGGAATTTCCAAGTTTCCTTGGTTTCTTTATGAGCCTTATGATATATATACAAGGCTAAGAAAAAGGATATGACTAAAGGAAATAAAATTTTTAAATCAAGCTTAAAAATTAATTCTTTTAATGTTGGTAGTTTATAAGAATAAATTATGTCCAGTTTATAAGCAATTAATTTAATTAGGAACTCATAAATTAGTCTAAGAATTTCATAAGAGATAAGTAAAAAAGTAAGGATTACAAGTAATACTGTTACAAAATTTAGAGGAACCTGAAATAACCCTAGAAATCCAAATTTTTTACTCAAAAACATATCCTTGTATTTCCTTGTATTATATAAATAACCTCTAAACCACCTAACCCTCTGAGCCCATAATCCCTTGAAATCGCTTGGAACCGAAGTATATGTAAGTGAATTTGTTTCTATTATAATTTGGTAACCATTATACCTTAACTTCATAGCTATCTCCAAATCTTCAGTCAAATTACCCTCATCAAACCCACCCAATTTCTTTACGACATCAGATCTAAATACAGTCAAAACACCTGGTGTAATAAATAACGTGTTTACATTTGACATTAATTTCCTGCTGAATGCTGAGAAAATATACTCTAAATGCTGAACCTTTTCATATATGTTACCTGGTCTTTTAACCTTTATTAAAGTTATAACAGCACCAGTACTTTTATAGTTAAAATAATGGATCATATTTTTAAGAGAATGTTTATCTGCAACAGAATCTGCATCTAAAACTCCAAATAATTCTGTTTTAACATGCTTTAGAGCATAATTTAGCGAACTTGCTTTACCTGAATTTTTTTTATTTAGTAATTTAACTCCCCTATCTTGATAACCTCGAACTATCTCTTGGGTTTTGTCAGTACTCCCATCATTGACTACAATAATTTTTAATTTATCTTTAGGAAAATCTAAATTTAGCAGAGAATCTAATGTCTCTTCAATGCAGCATTCCTCATTATAGGCAGGTATAATTATAGACACAGAATGATCGATTGCCTCATTTATTTCCTGTATTTTATTGCGAAACAAAAAAACTTGAATCCAAAACAAAGCGATAAATAACGTGACAAACGAAACAAACATCAAAAAATATTCTCTAATCATCTATCGAATAAACCCTCCATAGATAAACCTCTTCGTTTTTATAAACCAACCTAAATCTTTTATCAATATCTAAATAAAATGGTAAATACCGATTAACCATTTTATCTTTATAAAGTTCATTGTATCTTTTTTTATCAATAAAAATATAATCAACAGAATAATCCTTTAAGAATTTGTTAATAGTTTCTAAATCCTCAGCATAGATGAAAGCCCTACTGTCAGCATATCTTTTATTAGGTTTGGGTGCATATAAGAAATATCTATCAAATATATTCTTCATACCTGCAAAATTTATATAATATCCTAAATCATAATGCGAAAATACAGTTTGATAGGGTTCTCCTTCCTCAGCCAGATATTTCATTCCTTCTATTAAATAAATATTTGGTTCAAAAGATTCAGCCCTACTAATATATAGAAATGTGGATGCGAATGTACCAAAAAGAATAACAGCTATGGTAGTTTTTTTGATTAACTTGCTTTCCCATTTAAACCTTAATAAAACAACCAAACCATATCCAGCAAGAATGCATATAACAAAATTAAAGTAAAATATTGGCCATGTCAAATATTTAATAAGAATCAATAAAATAATTGATAGCAAAATCAGATATACTTTAAATAATTTATTTGTTTTCATTTTAATTAAACCAACTACGGCCAGAAATGCAGAAAAAATCCCAATCCCATAATCAGAACCAAATTCGGCAAAATAATTAACAACACTAAAGTTTTCAGTTACATTAAATTTAATTTGTTCAAATCCACCATAATTAATATAGTAAAATATATAGATTAAGGAAATTACAAATATTGTTAGAATTAAAAATTTCAATCTTTTCCTGTTGATTAACAGGCCATACAAGAGTAACAAAATTGAAATCAGTATACCTTGGCTATAAGAAAATAAAGGGATTAATATAAAACAAATAAAACTAATTGCAAGATTAATTGGTTTGCTTGTTAATTGAAGGTAGAAACCAAGGAACAATAAGAAAATTATAAACACCGTAGCAGAGCTTGCAGAGCCTAAATACAAAAATGCTGGACTCAAAAGTAAAAAAAATGAAGAGGCGTAAACCTGAAGCCTCCTCAATAACAAATTTTTTAATATCAGATAGAACATTATTATATTCATTAATCCAAAAAATATTGGTAGAATTATTGAAGTATTTTCCAAGGATAATTTAGTTAGAGTACTAAATAAAACCAAGAACACTGGCCAACCCACTGCATATATAAAATACCTGCCACCAAAACTTAAATCATCGTAATTAGGAATCCCTCTATTCTCTTTAATTAGATTAGCTAATCTATAATTTAGATAGCTTTCTTGTCCCAATAAACCAACGCCATTTAATTGTCTAATTATTGTTGGGGAAATAATAATCAAAATTAAACCAAATATTAGTAAAATTAAAAAAATGAAATTAGCATCCCACTTGATAAAATTTATTCCCTTTGTATTCGTCAACTTTTTTGAAACATTTTTCATCTTCTATATACTTAAGGTCCTCAATATTATATTTTAATTTTGTCCGTTCAGATAAATATATATAGCTAACCTTATATTTATGAAGTGTATTTAATGCTATAGCCCTGCTCCAAGAGGTATATACTAAATCAATATCATTCAATCTTTGATCAACATCAGGAGCAAATAAATAATAAGTATCGGCTACATTTTTTCTATTTGCAAAATACGTTATATAGTGTCCTTCCTCTATATTAGCCATTATTGAACTATCATCATCTACTCTACCACCCATTCTTTGAATGATTTCAACTTCCTCTGTAGTTAGAGTATTATCCATAACATTGAATGCTACCCCAAAACTTGGATAAATGGAAATAAATGTTATGACACAAATAGCTATAATAATTATATTTTTATATCTTTGAAATTTTGTAATCTCCAAATATGAAAAAAAATGTTTCAAAGCTATACCTGCCATTATAGAAAAACTTAATCCCATAAACATCATAGCTAGGTCATATTCAATTAAACTAAATAATAAAAGTGCAATGGTACTCAGAATTAAACTACTAAATAGGAATACACTATTTTTCCTGTATTTAAAAATACCTAGGTATATTCCAATTGAACCAAAAATTAGCGGAATAATTCCTATATAATTTAATGGATCAGATAATTTATGTCCTCTAAAAGTCTCCAAATAATTTAGAGGGGAATTTGCATATACAAATTTAATACCATATTCAAGAAAAGCTTTATTGTATGTAATAAAACCGATTATTAACATTATAAATATAGAAAATAGAATAGATTCTAGTTTTATTCCCTTAATTGGAACAGATTCAGAAAATAGAAGAATTGAATAAAATATTAAGGTTAAAACAAATATGAATGTGCTCGGATGAATAATTGGTAATATAAAAGACAAAATAATGAATAAGCCTATATTTTTCTTCTTATAAATAACTTCTAAGAACAAATAAAACATGAGGAATATCAGGGGTAAGGCTAAGCTATAGATACTAGCTTGATTTAATGTTTTTTGGATTGTAACTGGGAGAAAACCGGCCACTAAGCCACTAAATAAAGCAATATATTTATTCCTTACAATGAGTTTAACTGTTAGATAAATTATCACTGGCAAAATACTAATTAAAATCTCTGGTAAGATTTTTATAATTAATTCAAGTGGTAGCAATAATGAAAAAAGTAAAATGACATAATAATATGTCAAGGGATAAAAAATATCTCTACCCCCATAGCTCAAACTATCATACCCCAATTGACCAGTTGTTTTTAACTGAATCAGGTTTCTTAGATGAAAATATGAAAAATCATCACTCATAAATTCAGTATTACTAACAAAATATAATCTAAATCCTAAATTTAAGAAAAAAATCAGCAAAATAAATAATTTATTCAGTTTAAACTTCATTTTTTGAGATTATTAAATTTTCTGAAAGATTGCCTTCCACAACATTGAAATAATCATAGAACTTTGGAGTTATCTTTATAATGCGTGATCTACCCGATTTCTCAGAAGTTATAAATCCTTCTTCTTGCAAAATTTTAATATGATCATACGCAGATACACCCCTAATTTTAATAACATCAGATTGAAGTGATGGCTGTTTATGTGCAATTACAGCAAGAGTTTCTTGAATTGGTTTACTTAGCTCTGCATCACTTAACAAACTCTCAGTTAAGTAAAGATATTCCTTCTTTATATTTAATCTCCACTTTTCTTGATCAATAGTGATTTGTAAAGAAGAGTTTTTATCATCATACTCCTTTTTTAGCTGTTGTAAAGAATCTTTTATTAACCCCAAACTCCCAACACCAGTGAATCTTCCAATTTCCTCAATAGTCAGTGCCCTAGCTACAGTAAATAGAACCGCTTCTATCTTATTTTTTAAATCCTCCATAAGAAATTAAAATCCCAAGCTCTTTTTAAACCTTATGAATCACTTAAATAAATCTCTTATAATAGTTGAATCAAGAGGTTAGGTGACAACACCAGTAAATGTTAAAATTGCTTCCCTTAGCCCAGCAGGTTCGCCAGCTGGAATACCCACATTCACGTGTATATAATTTGTATCATTTGAGTCTTCAAAATCTAGATAAGGAATTACTACAAAAGAATTTGAAAGTACATTTGTGAACTGAGAAGGTGCAGTCGTATTAGAGCGGGAGCTACAATTACCCTCAACAGTTGTATTCCCACAACCTACTTGAAAATAAAAAGTACCCAAAGCTGCACTTTGAAATAGTTGGGCTGATGATAAAGATATATTTAACAATGAATTTCCGTCATTAGTTACATTAAAGGGCAGGGGATTTAAATCAGTTGTATTATCATTGTCATTAGGATTTAATCTGCTGAAGTTAACTGATTGGGGATTTATAGTAAATGAAAGAGTCCCATTAACAGTTACATTAACTATACCTTGCGACGCACCCAAAAATCCAGTTAAAGGACTTATTCTAGTCAACGTAATCCATGTACTTATAACAGAGAATATTATTGATAAGGAAATTAGAATCACTAATAAATTATTAGAAAATTTTTTACTCCTAAATATAAATCATCACCTTATAAGAATTAATTTTTATTAAATATATATAAAGATTCCTATATAAGTTCTTAAAAATAAGCTTACTTATAATAATTAATAAATTTTTAGCTATAATAAATTGCTATTTCATTTTTTTATGAGTTAAAATCTTATAAATTATAAAACCAGTTACCAATACTAAACCTAATACCAATAAAATAAAAACAAAATTGCCCCTTAATGGGCTACCTTGCACACCATTTGTTGTGGAAAATTCAGCAGAATCAACAAAAGATGCTATAAGAAAGAAAGTGAGCAAAAAATTTAATATTCTTTTTTTCATAAATTATATAGTTTAACTTCTATATTTAAAAGTTTCTTTTTATTTTGCCTTCAACAATGAAGTAACCTGCCCTAATAAATTTTCAACCCAGCCAAACAACCCACCTTGATTTTGCAGGGCTCTACTGATCCGTTGTTGTGTTTCAATATTTGCGGTTAAAATTTGAACATTATCCTTATTATACACCTGAATCTTACCCTTTTCTACCGCTGGAATTAATAATGAAAACTTTGGATTTTCAATACTCTGAAGGCCACCAAATACTAAATTACTTTCACTATAATCTACAAATCTTTTGGTAGGATCAGAGAAATAAGTTGTATAAATAACTTTTTTATCATCACTTAAGACTAATCGAAAATCGCCTTGCTTTAGATTACCACCTGGACACCCAATATTGATACTATGACTTAAATATTTCAATAATCCTCCCTCATAACTAAACTCAACCAATAAATGGTTTTGTTTATTGCAATCGGTTACTGCAAGAACATCTCCACTTGATAAAATTAAAATAAGCGTGATAATAAATATTCGTTCCATACACCAAATTCCCTTCCTATTATATAATTCCTCATTATCCCATTATCTATTGACCTATAAAAATCTATCTCACCACAACCTTTAAAGCATCCTGTGTTATTTAAGTAACTCCATCTAGGGCAAGTCTCAACATCACAATTTTCAAATCTATCTATGTTCATGGAAATAGATTCCTCTACATATTCATCTGCAAGACCACCAAAAATATGTGCAAACTCATGAAGTACAACTAATCTATGATCTGCTGTATTTATAGAAGCTAAATTTAGATAGGCACTTGATCTCAAAGGTACAATGAAATCTTTTACCATGTCTCTATCGTATAAAACTATAATGTAATCATTGGGACAATTAGCTGCTGCAATTTTACTTTCAAGTTCATTACAAATTATTGTATCATCTAAAACATCACAAGTAACATCTGCCGTTTCAACTGTATAAAAATTCAATTGATCAAAATGAGATTTAAATGGTTCAGTATTTTTAAAGCCAAATTCCCCATTAACATAAGTATCAACATCTTCAAAAAATCTCTGATTATCTTTGTAGCCATAAGGTAAAAAGACTATATCTGTATTTTTGTCAGATCCATCTTTAATTAGATTACATTTTGCCCCACTACCAGTTATTGCTATGTCATTATTTTTAATATTGAGAATTAATAAAAAAGAGGCAATAAAGATAATGATTACTATGACCTGAACAATATTAACCTTATACATAAAACTTAGCTATCAATCTTTGTTTATAAAAATTGTGTTGTTTATTCTAGTGCATATCTTAACAGCGCAGCTACACCACCTAAATCTTTTAATTGATTTCCTTCGCTCGTATCTGTAGAAATAAATTCAATTGCAGTCCCTGTCTTCTCAGCTAATTCAGTTAATTGATCAATTAACTTTTCATCTGCACTCTCACTAATAATTAATAAATCAACAGCTCCATATTCTAGCACTTTTATTACTTCATCTTTTCCATAAGTTACCTTTTGAGGATCTTTGCTTAAAGCCTCGAAAAATCTATCCATTACTTCCTTTTCCCTAGTTATTTCCTCTTTTGCCAAGACTTCTTTACTTTTATCCACAAGCTCTTTTAACCCATATTGACCTGTATAACTTAAATCCTTTACTCCGATAACTTTTTTCTTTAGTTCATTATTTAAATATGGGCCATCCAGGAATGTCTCTTTTGTAGGTCCAGGACCGCCTATGAGAATACCTCTTAATTCCTTCAATCCTAAGAATTCCTTATTAATTGCTTCAGCCACTTTTTTATAGAAATCATGAGCTGCTTCTTCTCTAAGTCTAGCAAATCTCTGCTGAGATTGTCCTCCTGCTTTTATTTTACCAGGCACCATTGATTCAAATTTTGCAATTTCTAATACAGAAGTTCCTTTCAACACTCCAATATTTCCTTCCCTATTATCTATAACAATTAACCCAAACACATCCTTAATCTCCACCATATTTTTCAGTAGATCAAGAACAAAAGTTTGGTCGCATCTGTAAATTCTCGTGTTAACTGGTTCCGGTGGTTCAATACTCCATACCTCAATATCTTGCTGCCCCTCTCTTTCAGCTTTATTACCCGCAAAAACAGCTAGTCCATTTACAGGAGTTTTCTTAAACAGTCTTAAATGCCTTATCATTTTTTCTAAACTATCTATAACATTTGTCCTTGTTGTTTTATCTTTTATATTTGAGGCAGTTCCCTGTTCTTGCTGTAGGTGTGCAATGATTTTATTAAGATCATAACCTGCAGGAATATAAACCGAAACCAGTTCTGTGTGCCTACCTTTAATTTGCTCTAAATCTCTGATGAATCTTCTTAGAAATATTTTTTGTTTTGTATTCATATTAAACTCACTTCAAAATTATTCCCAATCGTTATTTCTTTTGCATTAGTTACTGACTTTAAGTCATCAATAACATTTCTAACAATTTTATAGTCATTTTTATTTAACTTAATTGTAATTTCTTGTTTGAGAGATTTTTTATTGGAGGTTTTGAACTTTCTCACATCTTGAATGATTTTAATAACCGTATCGCCTATTTTTTCCACTTCTTTGTCAACATATTTTTTATTATCCACAGGCCATTTAGAAATATGTATGGATTTATAATTTTCTTCTTTTGCAAATCTTAGTTGATAGATCTCTTCTGTTATATGAGGCATTATAGGGGCAAATAACTTAAGTATGTTAAGTAATGACTTGCTTAAAGTAAATTGTGCGCTCTTTTTCTTTAACCCTGTTTCATTATATAATCTGTTCTTAATAATTTCTAGATAATAATCACAATAGACATTCCAAAAAAAGTTTTCTATTTCAGATTTAGCCTTAGAATATTCATATTCATTGAAACTTCTTGTACATACATCAATAATCTTATTGAGCTTTATTAACAACCATAAATCCATTAGCTCTAACTTAAAATTTTCGTTTTTATATTCTTGAATGTTTGTAAGGACAAATTTTGAAGCATTCCATAGTTTAGTAATAGTTTTTTGTCCAGTAATTACATCCTTCTCTTGATATAATACATCATCACCCAACTTTGTACTGGCAGCAAAAAATCTAAGTGCATCGGCGGAATACTTGTTTATTATATCATTTACTAAAATCATATTCCCCTTACTCTTGCTGATTTTTTGTCCCTTTGAATCAAGTCCGTGTCCTGAAATCATGATATTAGTCCAAGGTATTTTTTTAGTATGAATAAATGATTTAACAACCGTATAAAATGCCCATGTCCGAATAATCTCGTGAGCTTGAGGCCTTAATTCCATAGGGTAAATTTTTTTTATCTCATCAGCCTCTTTCCATCGAGAATTAATTAGTGGAGTAAGGGATGAAGTCATCCAAGTATCCATGACATCTGTTTCTGGAATGAATTCTTTTCCATTACATTTTAAACATGATTTTATTTTAGGTTTATCTACAGTAGGATCAACTGGAAGATCATTTTCATCTGCAAGAATAACATTACTACAGTTCCTACAATACCATACAGGAAAGGGCACTCCATAAAATCTTTCTCTAGAAATACACCAGTCCCACTTAAGGTTGTTGACCCAATGATTATATCTTACTTTCATATGGTCAGGATGCCACTTAATTTTTGATCCCTGTTCAATAAGTTCTTTTTTAAGGTCTAATATTTGAATATACCATTGTGGAACTATGTTAAATTCTATTGGTGTTGAACATCTTTCATGGATATTTGCAAAATGGTTAATTTTTTTCTGTGATACTAATGATTTTCTAATCTGCAAATCCTCAAGAATTTTTTTCCGAGCTTCTTCTATTTTCAAACCCATATAATGTCCTGCTAACTCGTTGAATTTTCCATCCTTGTTGATTATAACTCTAGTTTCAAGTTTATTTGTTCTCCACCTTTCTATGTCTTCAATATCTCCAAAAGTGCATACCATCATTATACCTGTACCAAAATCAGTTCTAACTTTTTCATCTGCCAATATGGGTACCTTATAGTTCATTAATGGGACTTCTACTTTTTTTCCAAGAATTTTTTTATACCTAATATCATCTTTATTTACAAATAATGCAACACATGCTGGTATTAATTCTGGACGTGTTGTTGATATTACTAATCTACTCCCATCCTCTGCCTCAAAAGCAATATCATTAAGGTAAGACGATTTCTCTAGATCTTCAAGATCTGCCTGAGCCAGTGCAGTTTGACAATGCACACACCAAATAATAGGTTCTGCTTTTCTAAGAGCCCTTTTTTTATTATACAAGTCGATAAAGGATTTTTGGGAAATTCTTTGACAAATTTTGTTAATTGTGGAGTAAGATAGATTCCAGTCAACACTAATACCTAAAGAATCCCATAATTTTTTATAAGTTTTTATTCCGACATCTGTTTCCTGTAAACAAAGCTTAACAAATTCTTGCCTAGTAATCTTATTTTTATTGATATTATATTTCTTCTCAACAAATCTCTCCGTGGGAAGGCCATTATCATCAAATCCCATTGGGTAGAAAACATTAAATCCTTGCATTCGCTTATACCTTGCAATGAATTCTGCTTGGGAATATGAAATAGCATGCCCCACATGTAAATGATCAGCAGAGACATAAGGGGGAGGAGTATCAATTGAAAAATTTTCTTTCTTACTTTTTTTATCAAATGCATAAATCTTTTCAGTTTCCCAAAATTTTTGCCATTTTTTCTCAGAATCCTTAAAATTATAATTGCCAATCATGACCATCAGTTAAAACCTTATAGAGAATTATTTAAAACTTTCTAAGTCAACTTAAAAAAACCTTAAATGGTTTTACAAATGCTTCAAAGAACGGAGAATTCCTAAGAGGACTTAATTGTGTTCTTTCCTTAACTAAAACAAAATACATATTGCCATCATAATGAAGTCCATTGGGTGGACCTAGTAAAACAGAACCCTCACTAAAATCTTTCTTATATATACTATACGTTAAATATACAATGTGAATTCCATCATGCAAACTATCAATACTAATATATTTTTCTGTATCTTGCCAATCTTGCAACCAGTCTTTGATTGGCATTCTATCATCCCATATTACGTAAACACTAACTGCTTTGTTTACTGAAAAAGTTACCCAAGGATCAGTCTCTCTTGCTTTATCTGAATTCTTAGTTTGAATCCATAAATAATTATTGAATTCATTACGAACTTGATAAAATTTATAATCATTATTAGAGATGTAAACATTACTATCGGGTATAATACTACCTATTTGATAAGTAGAAGGCATCAAATTAGATATTTGCAAAGTAATATTAGGGGTATTGTTCCCAGGTCCTGGACTATTTAAATTTTCAGCAAGACCACCAAGACCTACAGGCGTATACAACTCATTATTTGTCAATAGTAATTTATCCATTCCAAAAAATCCACCATTCTCTCGCCCTCTAATACTAATTGAATGCAGCCCATTATTTAATTGTAAAACTACTCTTGAAGGTACTTGACCTACCTGAGAAGTTCCAACCCAGTGCCATTGGTTAAACAAATAATTATTACCAAATAAAATTTCAACTCCATTATCAACAGAAACGAATAGAG
>Ga0209343_10003709_pt1 | contig 19113 bp, 14 predicted proteins | sample RifCSPlowO2_02_FD_184026 | JGI IMG/M metagenome (GOLD analysis project Ga0209343, IMG submission 184026) | Groundwater microbial communities from Rifle, Colorado - Rifle CSP2_plank lowO2_0.2 (SPAdes) (version 2) | ecosystem: Environmental > Aquatic > Deep subsurface > Groundwater | place... | reverse complement strand
GGCTTAACCTTAAATGCGTTGAATGCCATCATACAGTCAAGGGAACAGAGCAGCCAAAGGCTTGTTTTTCATGCCATGACAAGGAAAAGGATGATGGTAAAAAAATTGCACTGAAGGGGAATCCCGCAATCAGTGCTACGAAAGGAATGTATCATGTAGACTGCATTGGCTGCCACAAGAAAAATAAAGAAAAGAATGCCAGCTCAAAGGCACCAACAATGTGTAACCAGTGCCACAAGTGACATGCTGTATAGCCGAATAAAATTTTGTTAGGGCAGCTTTTTTGGCTGCCCTTTTTTATAAATATGATTTTTTGAAGTAATAAAATTTAAAAAGTTATGGTAATTGAGATTTTAAATCTATTTGGAATTTAACAAGCTATGGCTGATAAATCAAAAAAGATAAACCCTGATAAGGCAAAAAAAGAAGAGGTAAAACAGGAAAAAGTATCCTCTCAAGGACTTCTTGAGTTTCTCCGTTCTCTTCGTCTTGCAATATATCTATTTATAATACTAGCCGCACTCTCTATTTTTGGAACTGTCATACAGCAGGAAGGCACTGAAACATATCCAAAGATTGTTACTAATTTAGGTTTTACGACTGTTAACTTCCTGAAGTTTTTTAGGCTTGCTGATGAGCCTAAATCAATGGAAGAGGTAATGTCATACGGAGAAAAAACATATAAGCTTTTCCATTCAATCGGACTTATGGATATGTATCACTCCTGGTGGTTTACAGCGCTGCTTTTCCTTTTAACAGCCAATTTATTCATGTGTACAATTAATCGTTTTCCAGGGGTTTTAAAATATTTCTCTGAGCCAAAGGTAACATTTAAGGAAGGATTGAATGGCGAAATAAAGATTAGGCTCAGAGACTCAATAGAAGAGGCAAAGAAAAAAGTATCAGAAGTATTGGATAATAAATTTTCACGTCATTATGAAGAAAATATTAACGGCTCCTGCCATCTCATGTTTGAAAGAGGTAAAATAGGGAGGCTTGGAGTTTACATAACTCACTGTAGCATATTTTTGATTTTCATAGGCTCCATAATTGGTTCACTTTTTGGCTTCAAGGGATACGTTGAACTCCTTGAGGGAGAGCAGACCAATAACTACTATGACAAAGGAAAGAATGCAGAACTTCCTCTTGGTTTTACACTGAAGTGTGAAAAGGCTTATGTTACCTATTATAAAGACAATACGAGGCCTAAGGACTGGTACAGTGAACTTGTAGTGCTGAAGGATAACAAGAAAGTAGTTTCAAAGAAAATCGAGGTGAATGACCCGTTGAGTTATAATGGAATATTTTTTTACCAGTCAAGTTTTGGCGAGGGAGGGATGAGAAATCTGAGCCTTGAGATTACTCCAAGGGCAGGAGGGGACAAAAAAGTATTAAGTATTGGCTTGGATGAAGAAATTGAAGTTGGGATGGGAGTTAAAGTGAGGGCTTTAAGGTTCATTCCTGATTTTGCATTCGAGGGAAAAGATGTTGTTTCCCGTTCAAATGAACTGAATAATCCGGCAGCGCTTTTAGAGATAGAAGAAAACGGCAGGAGGTTTACAAAATGGCTGTTTCTAAAATATCCTGATTTTCACCCCTTTACAGAAACTCCTTACTCATTTAAACTTGTAGATATAGCAGGAAGAAACCGCACAGGGCTTCAGGTGACATATGACCCGGGAGTCAATGTGATATGGGTGGGCTGCGTACTTCTTGTTATAGGGCTTTATGTTTCCTTTTTTATCTCCCACAAAAGGGTATGGGTTAAACTTGACAAGTCAGAGTTAACTGTTACAGGTTTAACAAATAAGAACAAGCCCTCCTTTGAGCTTGAGATGGAAGGATTGATTTCTAATTTAAAAGGAGCGTTAAAATGATTAGTTCAAAGCTGTTCGGCATTGCGATGATTGCTTATTTTGCCTCAACCCTTCTGTATATTTTCTATCTTTCTTTAAGGAAAAATGGACTGGCTTCTTCTGCATCAATTATCACATGGATAGGCTTTTTATTCCAGACTGCGGGCTTGATACTGCGATGGAAAGATTCGTATGCTATGGGAGCTGAGTATGGCAGGGTGCCATTAACCAATCTTTTTGAATCAATGGTTTTTTTCTCATGGGTTATAGTGATTGTATACCTTGGGGTTGAGTTAAAGTTTAAATATAAATCCTTTGGCGCTTTTGTAATACCATTTTCACTGATAGCGCTTGCATATACAGCATTCCTTTCTGATGAGATTGAGCCTCTTGTTCCCGCTCTTCAGAGCTACTGGCTGCATTTTCATGTTGCTACCTGCTTTCTTGGTTATGCAGCTTTTGCAGTTGCCTGCGGAATTTCAATAATATATCTTATGAAAGAAAAAGCTGAAAAAAGAGGAAATAATCAGGGAGGATATCTTTCCTCTTTCCCTGCTGTAAAGATTCTTGATGAAGTAAACTACAAGGTGATAGCAATAGGATTTCCATTCCTGACCATAGGTGTTATAACAGGAGCTTACTGGGCTAATTATGCGTGGGGAACTTACTGGAGCTGGGACCCAAAAGAAACATGGTCGTTGATTACATGGCTTGTCTATGCGGCATTTCTTCACGCAAGATATACATACGGCTGGATGGGAAGGAGAACTGCAATTCTGTCAATTGCAGGTTTTCTGATGGTTATATTCTGCTATCTGGGAGTGAATCTGCTTCTTTCCGGCTTGCACAGCTACGCAACATAAACTATATATAGTCTGATTTCAGGAAATTCTGCAGGGTTTCCTTTCATTACTATTACAATCATTTTGTCTGCGCCGGATGGCCTGCCACGCTCAGATAGATAACACTCTCTTCAATCCCATCAATTCCTATCAAATCATTTATCTCATCATCATACAGAGCGCCAATCTGACATGAGCCCAATTTTAAATCTACTGCAGCCATGGCAAGGTTTTCTGCAATATGTCCTGCATCTAAATATATATAGCGATATGCTCGCTGGTCATATTTCCATTTTGACCTTTGAAAAACAGCAGTCCATACAAAGACAACCGGTGCATCCATTGCAATGCGCTGGCCAAGTGCGGATATTGCTATGTCTTTGCCGAATTGACCTTCTTTCAACACTTCTAATTGATGTTTTTGAATTGCATAGTGATAGATTCCAGGATTCAGAGATTTGACATTATTGACAACAAGGTAGGTTTCTATAGGGTATAATGCTCCTGCGCTCGGAGCTGTGCGGAATTCATATCCCTGTTCTACCCGCTGAATACCTGTTGAGCACCAAAGAAGATAACTTAAATCCTTTAAGCTTAAAGGTGTTTTAGAATAAAGTCTGACTGAATGTCTTTTCCTGATAATTGCAAATAAGTCTTGGGATTTAAAATCCTTATCTGTTTCCGGAAGTGAAATGGTTTTAACATCCTTGTACACCTTATAGGTTTCAGGCTTAGTGTCCCAATCAAGATGCCTTCCTTTCAGTTTATCCTGATGGTACTTTGATTTTTGCTGGAAATCGTCGCCATAGTTATCTTTCACTCTAATTCTCTTTTCTAAATGCCTGTTAATTTAATCAAGAGAATTCCACGCTGATGATTATCTTGGGTATTGCCTTTTCTTCCTCCAGAATTGTCCGGTGTGTGTGTTTTTCTGAGAGGCATTGCCTGCTGTATTCTCAAGATATGAAACGGGAATATCCCTTGATTCCTTCAATGTAATGCTGCCGCGGTACGTAAATAGAATCTGCTGGAAGAATTTTTTCTCTTCTGCAGTCGCTACGAGCGAGATTGCATTACCTTTCTTCCCCACACGCGCAGTACGACCGACGCGGTGCGTGTAGTATTCCACATCTTTCGGAATCTCATAGTTATACACGTGGGAAATGTCCTCGATGTGCAGTCCGCGCGCGGCAACATCTGTCGCGACAAGAACTGTGAATTTCTTCTGGCGAAATTGACTTGTCACCCGCTCGCGCTGCGCTTGCGACATATCGCCGTTAAGACAGCGCGCGTTAATGCCTTGGGCTGAAAGTTTTTTCGCAAGCTTCACCGTCACATGTTTCCGGTTGCAAAACACGATGACAAGATGGCGATCTCGTTTCAATAAACCAATGAGCAAGCCCATCTTTCCCTCAGGCGTTGTTTGGTAGTATGTTTGCTGGAGAATTGCAGGCTTTAATTCTGAAGCGAGGCGGACGTATTTTGGATTACTCAGGTATTTCCTGCTGATTTGTTCGACCTCTCTTGAGATTGTCGCGCTAAACAGCATCGTCTGTCTGGGAGAGGAAAGATGCTGAAGGATGCGTTCAATATCTTTGATAAATCCCATGTCGAGCATTCTGTCGGCTTCATCGAACACAAGGAATTGGATGGAGTCAAGCTTCACTGCGCGGCGTTCAATGATATCAAGCAATCTGCCCGGCGTTGCAACAACAATATTTGCCGACTTCAAATTCGCAATCTGCATACTGATGGACACGCCACCGTACACAGGAACGATACCAAGGTGCTTGTCATGGGAATAGCGGATAAACTCACCGGAAATCTGTATACAGAGTTCGCGTGTTGGAACCAAAACGAGCGCCCGAAGTCCGTCACGCCGATGGAGCTGCTCAATAATGGGAATTGCGAAACTCAATGTTTTCCCTGACCCGGTTTCAGACTGCGCAATAACATCCCGCCCCTGTATGATGGCAGGAATAATTTCTTTCTGTACCGGTGTCGCAATAATAATACCATCCTGCTCGAGCAGTGCAATCATCTGTTTGCTGAGTGCAAATGATTCTGATTTCATAGATGTCCTTTCTTTAACAAGAGCAATCGTGCTGGAATACTAACGTAGTCAAAAACCCGTTGAAGAAGTCATATCATTACAGGAGTTCAATGTCCAGCTTTTGGATATCCTAATTGATTGTTCTTCTGTGGTTGGGCGAGAGATGTCTGTAATCAAAAATACAATGTAATGAAATATAGTAGATGACGTTTGGAGGCAAAAATAAGTATTATAGCATTTAGATGTTAATCTTTTAACCTGTTGTTAGCTGCCGTTGCAGGCAGTCAATAAATAGAACCATCCCCTATTCCTTTCTATTTTTTGTTCAAATGAGGTTTATTTTGTTTTCAGTATAAGGGTTTTGTTTTTAATGTCAATGGTTGTTTAAGAAGTCTGAAAAAGTCGTTTTTTTGCTTGTCATTGCGAAGGGCTTTAGCCCTGAAGCAATCTGACCCAAAGGGTCATTATGAGAGCCGATTTATCGGCTCGTGGTAATCTCGTCTGGATTGCTTCGCTTCGCTCGCAATGACATTCCTCCGCAATCCCCCTTTTCTCCCCCTTTATTCTTTAAGTGTATCAAGCCTTGGTTTTCTTGGCATACTCAAATTTTATCCTGTGGCAAATCTCTGTCTCAAACACTTTCTGCACCAACGTCCCCTAATTTTACCGCGGCGTAGGGGCAATTCGCGAACCGCCCCTACGCGATAAACGCTCACCGCTAACCAGAGAATTGTGGCATAGTCTGAAAGCATAGAGGAATTTTTTTTATTAAAGGGAAAATCTTAGTTAGCGGCTCTGTCAGAAAAATTGTTCTTCGAACAGTATTGCTTTAATTTCATATTCAAAGATTCCACCGGGTGCATTAACCTGAGCGATATCTCCGACCCGACGTTTAATAAGTGCACGTGCAATGGGTGAGTTAATGGAAATACATCCGTTATCTATGTCTGTCTCATATTCCCCGACAAGGGAGTAGACCCTTTTTTCTCCATTGTTGATGTTTAAAAGATGAACTGTTGCGCCAAAAATAACAGAATCAGAATTAAGGCCTTTTATTTCTATTATCTGCGCGTTGTTGATTGCATTCCTATATTCGTTGATTTTGCTTTCAATGAATGACTGTTTTTCTTTTGCAGCAGCAAACTCTGCATTTTCCCGTATATCTCCGTGAGTTCTTGCTTCTGCTATATCCCGGACGTTTTGGGGACGTTCAATCTCCTCAAGCTACTTAAGTTTTTTAAGAAGCTCATCATAGCCTTTTTTGGTGATAGGTTTTTTCATCTTATTAATCTCCGTTTCCGGTAAAACTTATTTTTTGTTAGAATTAGGGGACGTTGGTGCAGAGAGTGCATTCATTTCCTAAGTCCCTTTAATACTTCATCGCAAGATTTATCCACTCCTCCTAAAGAGGCTATTCTGTTAATGCAGGAAGTTGTTCCACCAAGATAGCGTGCATAGCAAAAGCTTTCTCCTTGTATCTGACAGCGGCAACTTTCCAGTACGAATTAAATTAAAAAAATCTTCACAGTCCATTTTAATAAAGGGGACGGTTCTTTTTATTCTAAATCCCCCTTATCATCACATGATGCAGAGTTCCGGGTGCATCTAATCTTGCTTGTCGTGGCATAAGAATTTCCTATCACAACCTCATATCAATTGTAAAGTGTTCTTTTTCAACAACGTCCCCCATTTTCTTTTATTATCTGGCGCTTTTTATTTCCTTAAATACTCTCTGTAGCAACATCTATAAAGAAATAATAATGTTCTGCAGGTCTTTGTACTTATAGGTCTCTACAATACAGTCGCCATGCCAAACATGCAAAATATTTCCATCCCATTCCAACAAGTCGAATTCCTCAGTTGTTGTCCTGAAAAATGAGTAAATTTTATCGTATTGAGTTTGCAGCAAAGAAGACTTCAAATCTTTATGCAAGTCGATAACTCCCTCGTTCTATAAATTCGATATAACCTTTATCACGCAAAAATTGTAATTGCTGGCGGATTTTGTCCTTAATATGTCTGTTGTCAGGATGCAGTTGGTTTAATTCTTTTTCAAACGCATATACCTCGCTAAGCGAAAACTCTTTTTATCCCAGTTTTTCAACAAAAGCCATTATCTGATTGCTACTTTCAGGAAATATTTTTTTTATTTACTTGGAATTTTGAATAAAGTATAGTTTTTAAAATTGACTTTCATAACTATATTTGAAAAACTTTAAATATGATTAAGAACTTAAATAAATATAAGAAATCACTTTCTCTAGTTTCTAAAGTAAAAGAGGAAAAGGCAAATTATACTACTAAAAAAAGCAACGAGCTGTTTTTCCAAAGAGATTTTTTATGGATTTATAACACTGACTTTTTAAAAACAGAATCTATTAACGAAAGTTCAATAGATTTAATTGTGACCTCTCCCCCGTATAATGTTGATATTAAATATAATTCACATAATGATACTATGTCTTATGAGGACTATCTTTTATTCACAAGGGAATGGCTTACAAAGAGTTACAAATTAATTAAAGATGACGGAAGGTTTTGTCTGAATATTCCCTTAGATAAAAATAAGGGTGGTCAACAAAGTATATGTGCAGATATTACAACTATTGCTAAGCAAGTAGGTTTCAAATATCATTCTACAATAATTTGGAATGAGCAAAATATTTCCCGAAGGACAGCATGGGGTTCTTGGCTTTCAGCATCCGCTCCTTATGTAATAGCACCTGTTGAAGTTATTGTTATTCTTTATAAAAAAGTATGGAAAAAGACAAGTGGTAGCAGAAAATCAGATATAACTAAACAAGAGTTTATGGATTGGACAAATGGAGTTTGGACATTTCACGGACAAAGCAAAAAAGGAGCGGGTGGACATCCTGCGCCTTTCCCTGTTGAATTACCTAAAAGATGTATCAAACTTTTTAGTTTTGTTGGAGATACAGTTCTCGATCCATTTCTTGGAAGTGGATCAACTCTGCTTGCATGTTTTCAAACAGGGAGAAAAGGGATAGGGATAGAAATTGATAGGAAATATTGTGAATTAGCGGAAAAAAGACTCTTGACCGAAGGCCAGCTTAATCAGCTCAAGCTTAATGTAACTGGATGATAAAATTGTGGTAAAGAATAAAAGTATTAGGGACTTAATATTAGAATATTTCAAAAGGTATCCTAAGCAAGACTTAAAACATGGGCCTGTAGTTGATTGGGTTGAAGAACAATACATTAAACTTTATAAGAGAAAACCTCGTGATATATGGAGAGCAATTCGAAATCTTCATGAAGAGGGAATACTAATCAAAGTTAAGAAAGGTGTGCATCGCTATGATCCTGATCTTATAAAAGAGATTGAGTTATTTGATTTCCCTCCTGATATAAAGGAAAAAATCTTAGAGCTTGATAATTATAAATGTGTTGTATGTGGTAGAGGTATAGCAGATGGAGTTGAGTTGTGTGCCGACCATATAAAGGCAAAGGGCAAGGGCGGTGATAATTCTATTGATAATGGGCAAACTTTGTGTATGGAACATAATCTTCTGAAAAAGAATTATTCCCGTACTGAAGCTGGTAAAAGATATTTTATTAAAATCTATAAGCAAGCAGTAGCTAAAGGTGACGAAAAGATGATTAAATTCTGCAAGGAAGTCTTTGATGCTTATGATAAGCACAGAATAAACGGACATATCAAAAGACCTAATGGGAGATAATTTTTAACAATTGCCTTAATATTAAGGAGAAGGAAAAATGAATATTTCTGATTTACTAAAAAATGTTAACATAGATTCTAATAAGTCCGTTTTCCTGATTACTGCAAAAGAAGCGATGGAAAATTTCAAAGAAGCAATTGAAGAATATTGTCCTTCCTTAGAAATAAATAGAATGACTAAGGATGATGTTGTTAGTAATAGGGGACGTTGGTGCAGAAGGTGCATTCATTTCAGAAGCTCCTGTAATATTTCATCACAAGATTTATCCATCACTCCAGATGCAGCTATTCTGTTAATGCAGGAAGTTGTTACGCCTAAATAGCGGGCAACTTCAGCTCCTGAAAAACCAAGTTTCTTGACCCCTAATATTGCGATCCAAACCCTGGCTTCTTGTACCTCTCTCTTTCTGCTACCAGATTGAAGCTCTTCTACATAAATACGAAAATATTCTGCAACCTTCTTGCTTAGCTTATCAAGGGTTACTTTCCTTCTTCTAAGCCTTAAACTTTGTGCCTCTTTCTCTTCCGCCTCTTCCAATATTGTCTGCACATATTCTCCGCTTCCCAATATGCGGCTGTCAGAGGGAGTTCTTTCCTTTCTTTTCCTCAGGGAAATAACCTCAGCCCATCCGCCCATGCTCTTTATTAACCCCCCTCCTGTTAAATCAGGCCTTCTACCAACTGATATACCATCTGTAACATAGTTTATGTATTTAACCTTTGCTTTCCTTACATCATTATCAAACCTTTCCAATATCTCATTTTTTATCTGCCAAGGTCTTTTCTCCTTTCCAACTATGATAGAATGTCCGGAATAAGGATATTTGTTTAGCTCTTCTATATCCTTTACAACTCCTGCCCTTAAGGGATTCAGGTGAATATATCTTACAAGTTCCAGTAAATATGGTTCCTCTTCACATAAGATTGATTTATATCTGTTCTGGAACAAATGCCCTTGCCTTTTGTAGCGTTTATTGAAATTAACCACATAACCGGTTAGAAGCTTTCTCATGGCATCTGATAGAGATAGTTTCCCGGTTCTAATTAGAAGATGAAGATGGTTGGGCATTAAAGACCAGGCTATTACTGATATGCGATTGTCGCTTGCTATATCCCCAAGCCTTTTAAGAAAATCTTCAAAATCACCTTTATTTCTGAATATCTTCGTCCCTTCAATGCCTCTTGCCATTACATGGTGAAGGGCACCGGGAGTATCAAGCCGGGGTTTTCTTGGCATACCTAATCTTATACCATGAATATTTTATTATTGTAAAGCACTCTCTGCACCAACGTCCCCTATTATGACAAATTTTTAGAAGGTAAATATCGGAATTTACCTTTTTTAATTTCTTGATGGTCTAATAAAAAGCAATTCCGATAAAGCAATACTAAAACTTTCTTGAAAGTAATTTGATTGATGATGGAAATTTTAATCAGGTATTCCCAAATTTTTTCAAACGCCCAACTCTCAGTTTCGCTTATTCCATTCGCACCGACATTCGGTGACATATCATATACATTTGGAACTTTTCTTAATGTTTCTTTTCCATGTTTGAAAAAATATGCTTCTTTTCCGTTGGGCAAAGAGGATATTAAATGCTTTTTCGGATTTTCAATAGTGCCACCTTTAAAAGCAATTGCTTCTTTAATTCTTTTTGATCTTTGCAAAATAAAGTCGTCAGTGCTTCTAAAGATTTTTGTTTTTATTATATTATGTTCAGACATTGTAACTTTTTTACCTCATTTATAAATAACACGGTAGGTTTGTTGCTTCCAAGTTTTACCTCCATCCTCGGTTTTATAAAATCTTCCAAAGAATCCTGGCAACCACCCCTTATTTTCATCAATCATTGAAATTGACCAAAAATCTTCATGTGATACTTCCCCATTAAGCAATTTAACAGTTGCTCTATTCCAACCTTTACCTCCATCATGTGTGTAGAGAATGTCTCCCCCAAAATAAGGAATAAACACTCGCTTCTCATTAAAGATTAATGATGACATATGAATCATGTCATGCTGAAAGTCAGGACACCTAATTATTTTCCATGTCTTACCATGGTCTTCTGTCTTGGAAACACCACCTGCAATATTTACTGAGTAACCAACACCGGATGGAAATATTTTAAGATCAATAATTCCCCACGAACCCTTAGGCGCAGAAGATATTTTTTTACCATTAACTACTATTCCTTCTGATTTATTCTCTCCAACTTTTTTCCATGAAAGACCTTTAATATCACTTGCGAAAATATAACCTTCACTAGTACCACCCATAAGACTACTGGCTGTTGCATACAAAGAGGTAACATATTCTTTTTCAAAAGGCCATATTATCTTATCCCACCTATTTCCATCATTTGATGATATGTAAATCAAATTAGATGTTCCAATATAAATAGATGGTTTTGTATTCAAGAAAAGTATACCAATTGAAGTAACATTTTTATTATCAAAACCATGAGGAAAAGGAATCTTAAACCATGTATTGCCCCCATTATTTGTTTTTAAAATTGTCGAGCCAAGAACATAAGCTGTTTCTTGATTTATCATAGTAATGTAGCGGATGTAATTATCTGTTCCTTTTGTTGGTAGTTCGTAGGAAAGTGACCATGTTTTTCCTCCGTCAGAGGTACGCCATATTTTATCAGCACTGTCAACTATAAATCCTTTTTCCCCAGTAATAAAGTTTATAGCAGACACATTTTTTATCATATTGAATTCTCCAAAAGAATATCCTAGTATATTAATAATACTAATTATTGTTAAAATAAATATAATTACATAGTTCATCAGTTACAACCTTTTTTCATTCTTTGATACTTCAAATAATATTTTCTAATTAACTTTGCTGTTCTTAATAGTTCATTATATGATATTACACTTTCAGCCTCAATATGGCTCCGAAATCCTCTCCAAGTAGAGGGTGATAACATTCCATCCCACACTTGAAACCCTGCGTGAGAAGGGGAAGTGCTATCCATCAATGCATGCATTCCTTTTCCAAGTTCCTCAATAGCGGTCAATCTATTAGATGCCATCAAAGCTTTTTGTAGTTGAGTATCTATGAACCCAGGGAATAGAGGGACGTTGTTACCTACGTTGCATTAGGGTTACAGATTTCATCGTTCTTTTTTTGCTATCGCCCGGGTGATACTCGATGTGGCTACTCCAAGATGCCGCGCTATCTCTGCTGATGAAAGGCCTAACTCTTCTACCCCGCGCAATGCAATTGCCATTCGTACCTCACTTGCTTTTCTCCGCCTGCTACCATTTTTAAGCTCCTCTGGGCTAATCTTTGCTTTTGTGCACTCCCGCTCAATAATCTGTGTTATGGTCATTCCAGATCGTTTTGCTCTAATCTGGCGTCGATGTTTCTCTTCAGTTTCCTTTAATACCTCATTAACAAAATCTCCGCTTCCCAGTATCCGTTCGTCATACTCCAACTTCTCTTTTCTATTACGTGTTGACAAAACCTGTGACCAGCCACCAAGACTACGGATAAGTCCTCCCCCAGTCAACTCCGGAATGTGTCCCATGTTTATACCTTCTTCTATAAACCGTCTGTACTCTTTTATCGCCTTCTGTTTCGTACTGCCAAATTGCTCCAGTACATATTGGGTATCCATCCATGGGCAAGCTGCTTTTCCTATAACCGCACCATGACCGCTCCACGGATAACAATCCAAATCTTCTATAGTTGTTATGATTTTTGCTCGTATGGGATTTAGGTGGATATATCGAGTCAAAGCAAGAAGGTAAGTGTCTTCCTCACACAGTATAGATTTATAGCGATTTTCAAATAAATGACCAGTCCGTCTATGCCTGTGATTGTAGTAGATTGCGTACCAGGTGAGAAGCTTCCTCATAACAGTAGAGATACCTTTTTGGCCGCTTTTAAACAGGATATGAACATGGTTGTTCATGAGAACCCAAGCGTAAACTGAACAATGGGTCTCAAAAATGTTTTCTCTAAGGCGCAAAAGAAAGTGAGTTCTGTCCTGGTCATCCTTGAATATCTCTCCCTTATTGTTGCCTCGCACCATGATATGGTGCAAAGCGCCGGGAATGTCCAATCTTGCTTGTCGTGGCATAGAGTAATTCTATAAGCCTCGCCTCTTCTTGTCAAGAATTATGCAACGTAGGTAACAACGTCCCTCTTTCCTATGTATTGGCATGATTAGAATTTTATTGTATGCTACATACCAGTGTTAAGCACTTTCTGCACCCTACGCCAACGTCCCACTTTTCCTATAAAGGCGGGGTTCGTTACCGCTTCATGTTTCTCTGTGCTGTTTCATCAGCTTCTTTTAGAAATTTATCAATTTCTTCTTTTTCTTCAGGATGTCTTAGCTTGAGTTCTTCCCATAATTCAGCATCAGGGTCTTCAGGAAGTTTCTTTCTTTTAGCAATATATTTAAAATTTTTATTTTTCTTCCACCATTCCTCCCATTTCTTTATTCCTTCCGTTCTAAGTTCAAGAGGATCTGTTGGGTCAACACATATATCTTCACCTGTAAATTCTTTGAGGGTTTTTTGAATAATAAATCTCAGATAAAAATCATCTTCTTTTAGGCCTTTTAAGAATAAAGGCATAATTTTATTCAAAGAAGTTACTTCCTCAGGGAAGTTGTTTAGCATTGCAAGCGATGTGATATACTTTAAATTCTTATCAAGACCGTCAAAGTCTTTTTCTAAATTTCTTAATACTCTCTTATTATAAAACAATCCTCCTTCAGAAGGGTCGTGGACAAAGAACCCCAAGGCTCCATATCTGACAAGTAAATCTTCTTTAGGGTCTTTTATTACAGAAAGCAATTTTCTTTTTACTCTCCAAAATTCAATGTATATAAGAGGAAACGGATATTTTGATTTTTGAAGACGATTAATTGAAATATCCATTATTCTCTCTAAAGTCTCATAATCTCTTTTAGATTCTTTTAATAGCAGATTAATCTTTGTCTTTAAATTAGGGTTTAGGATAGGGATTTTGCTTTTCAATTCATCATCGTATAGTTTGCTATCAGAAGAATAGTTATTGAATTTTCCCAAGGCTTTTTCTCTTATAAAACAATCTGAAGACTCCAGCTCTCTTATAAAAGAATCAACATTTTTTCTTATAAATTTAATATCACGCTTCATATTTTGGATCTCTTTAAACCATCCATCTGTTTTCATAGATTTTGCTTCCAGTTCTTGCAAACGACTTTTTATATTTTTATATTCTGCAGACGACTCTGAAAAATATCCAATAAATATGAATAAGAAACAAAGAATATTTTTAAAATTTATTTGCATTTGTTTTTTCTGTAAAAATCAACAAGACTATTAAATCTGTTAAAATAAACTAAAGTTTTTATGATAGCATTCTGGAAAGCATCTTTATGTAAATTTGGATCATCAGGGCTTGGTTCTATTCCTCTCCATCCTAAATAATGCGTCCTCCATCCTGCATCTGCATATGCATGGGAGTAAAGATCTTGGAGGGGATGCATTCCCTTTCCTAATGTCCACATAGAATCAAGATGATATACAGTATATAAAGTTTCACCAATAAGCCATGTAGACCTTAGTCTTTCTCCTTCTGCCTCAAGGCGTGCAGCTTTTCTTACTAATTCATTCGTAAGCTCCAATGTCTCTTTTTCATTTCCCGGCATTCCATGTTTTGACCCTGATAATTGTCCTAAGGGATTATAATCTACTAATACATTGCTGAAAATTATTATGGTAGCATCAATTGAAGAAACTCCTTCGATTATTAAAGGATCTATCGTTGCATCTTGATGCCCTTCTGATGACCACAATCCATCCGGGTCAACATATGCTACCGGATTATTTCCAACATAACTATACAAATTCAAATCTCCCAACTGTCCAATGGGATCGGGTTCGATATATCTTCCAATCTCCGGGTCATAGTCCCTGAATCCATTCTGGTATAAACCTGTTTCAGAGTCGTAGTATTGTCCCGGGAAGCGGAAGTTGTTGGTGATGGTGTTTGTTTGTATGCTGGCTTGTCCGAAGGGTTCGTAGTCTGCTGACCAGACAACTGACTGGTTTTCATCTGTAATCAGAAAAGGTGTTCCGAGATGATCGTTATGAAAATAGAAAATCTTTTCCTGTGGAGGAGCGAAGTCTCCGTAGACAGCGACTGAGAAACTGAAGCTTTCTGAATCAGGGTCTGAAAATATCCAGTGCTTTGCAGAAGCTCCTCCGTTTTTCTCTAATTTTCCATAATACCAGTAGGGTTTATTGTTAACTTTTCCATCCTCATTGTAAATCGTTACTCCTGAATTACTTATAAATTTTATCCTGACATCAAGATTATAAAGAGTGTTTTCTGAATCATTGTTCGTGACAAAAACTTCCCCTGAGAGATGCTTGTTTCCGCTATCCCATGAAACAGAATTGCTTGAAATGGAGATGATGCCTTCAATGTTGGTTTTGTAGTTTGCCGCTGGTTGCTCTCCGCTTATCTCTGGTGGATTGTTAGCGGCTTGTAGCTCGTGACTCGTTACTTGTGTAAGAGGAGGCTCTGCGGCTACCGAGCGGGCAGGGTCAAGCCCTGTCCCTACTTTTTGCGATTTCTTATGTTTGAGCTTTTTGAATTTTATAAAAGCCTTTCCATTCTTAATTCTTACACTCCCCCTAAATTTTCCCAATAACTTCCTTGACCCATGACCCTTGCTGCTTGCTACTTTCTTATACGCCCCCGAAGCCTCTGTTTCAGTTTCCGGCAAAAGCATTCCTACCCGTTCATTTCCAATGTAGATATAATCCGCAATGGTGTTTCCATTCCTGTCAGAAACAGACATGATGTTTCCATTAGTATCATAATGATAAACAAACCAGTTTCCTTTTATTTCTTTCAGGATTCTCTTTCCTCTTCCATCATAAACATACTCACCTTTTGTTTCTCCATTCTCTGTGACTCTTGCCAGCCTGTTGCTTTGGTTGTAGATAAAGTTTTTCTCGCCATCTGAGGTAATGTTGCCGGTTGAGTCGTAGGAGAAGTTTCGGGTTTCAACTTGCGGGTTTCGGGTTAAAGAGGTTAATCGGTTGGCTGAGTAAGTGTAGGTTGTGGTGTTATTGTTTTTAGTTTCAGACAATCTATTGCCAACAGGGTCGTAGGTGTAGTTTCGAAAATATTGTCCTGTGTTTTGTGTTGAGGCGGTGAGACGGTTAAGAGAATCATAAGAGAAGGTTTTTGTTTTTGAAGCCGCTAACAGGTCAGTGATTCCTGTAATGTTGCTGTTGTTGTCATACTGGTAGCTGAGTGATGAGAGCTGATTTCCTATAGCTAAATTAGCTACTCTGTACTGCTTATCATAGGAAATATTTGTTAATGCGCCGTTGCCATAGGCAATGGAGGAGAATCCTCCAAATGGAATATATTCTGCATTTATCACGCTGTTTAGCTGGTTTCCTGTAATTGTTACCCCTGCAATTCTGTCTGCGCCATCATAGGCATAATGGACAAATATCCCTGATGGATAGATTGTTCCTGTCAGATTTCCATTTTTATCATAGGAGTAGTTTGTTGCATAGGAGAGGTAATCAATATCCCTTTCCTCTTTTGTAATCCTTCCAAGAGAGTCATAGAAGTAAAGAGTTTCTCCTGAAGCATCGTTCATTCCTGTAAGCCGCCCCTTTCCCTTTGATACTGATATGGAATCATAGGAGAATATTATATCATCATTTGTTCCCGGAAGGTCAATATTTGTTAAACGGTTTGCTGAATCGAAAGTATAGCTTGCAGTAACACCCTTTGCGTCGGTTTTTGAAATCAGGTTGCCTGCTGAATCGTAGCTATAGGAAGTAACTCCTGTATCAGGAGACTGGGTCCTTACAAGCCTTCCCATATCATCATAGGTGTAATTAGTGGCGTTGCCATTGGCGTCCGTTATCTGCGTCAGATTATTCTGGGAATCGTACTGAAAGCCGGTGATGAAATTAGCGGGAAGGTTTTTTATCTGCTTTAATCTCAGCATGGAATCATAGATGTACTCTGCTGACCAGAGGCCGTCTGTTGTATTGCCATCTTTTTCTTTTGAAACAGGTCCATTTGGGAGATTGAAAAATTTAAAAAACTTTGAAGGGCTATCAGCAGAAGGAATAATTTTTGTCAGTTTATTCCACTGGTCATATTCAAAATCGGAATGGCTTTTTATTGTGCCATTTATATCCCCTGCCCTGATGGTTTCTGAGGTTTTGTTTCCCTCTGTGTCGTATGTATAGGTGATTGATTCAATTGGAGCAGAGCCTGAAGAGATTTTTGTAATTCCTGTTAATCTGTCAACAACATCATAGGTATAGTCAACGATATTGCCTTCGGGTAGAATTATATAATCAACATTTCCTTTTGGATCATAAAAAATCTGTGTCAGGCTGGTTTCTATAAGGATGGTTTTTAATCTTCCTCTTGAATCATATGTATAATTGGTCGCAACATTGTTCGCATCAATAACCTGTCCGGGGTTGCTGTAGATATCGTAGTTTGAATAGGCGTAAATATTTCCAGAAGGGTCTGTTATCTGAAAAAGCCGGGAACGGTTGTAACCATAGAATGGGTCATCAGGGTAATATGTAAATGTTGTAACATCGGACACATCTGTTCTTGGACCATCAACTGAGAGCAACTGTCCGAGTGAGTTGTAATTATAAGTTGTAACATATTCATAGGCTTCTGTTTCGCCATTTTCGTTTTTTGACAGTCCCTTTTCAACAAATCTTGAGATTCTGAATGTAGGGTTTTCATTTGGAATATTGTCGTAGTCGTCGTCATAGTCAAAGATGGTTATCTTATTAAAGCCTGAGTTTAAGACACTTCGCCTTGTAACAGAAATGGGTCTGTTCAGCACCGGGTGGTATGTGTAGGATTCATTCTGTTCATCAGAGGTTCCATAGGCTTTTTTAATGATTGCAGGATTGCCTCTTGAATCGTAATTTTCGTATTTTGTGGTCATTCCGCTTGCATCTGTTGAGCTAACCATATTTCCATCAGGAGCCCAGATATTTGTCTGATTCCCTTCTGAACAGCTTGAGCATCCAACACCTGAAATCTGATACATTAAAGGAAGACCATTGCCTTCAAATCCGTTACCTTTTGTTATATAGCTATAGGTTGTTGTATATCCGCGGGAGTTGGTTACTGTTGTAGTCTGAATTGGAGCTGACATTACAGGTGCATCAGGAGGATAGAAGTAGTAATAAGGCTTTATGGTATTATAGTCGGAAAAGGTTATTTTCTCATTTGAATTGTCACGTGTAACCTCTGTTACTCTGTCGAGATTATCATAAGTGTAGTTATAGCTATGCCCGTTCTGGTCAATTATTTTTGTAAGGTTCATATTATCATAAGGATCGCCGTACTGGTAAGTTATATTCGTATTATCAGAATAGATTGCTTTTGTCAGAAGCCCCAAAGGGGAATACTCATAACTTGCAAGCGTGCCGTCAGGACCGGCGATGCTTGTAAGCCTTTTGTTTGCATCATACTGAAAGGTAATCTGTCTGCCAAGGGTATCAATAGCTGTCGTTAAGTTGCCTGACCCATCATATACCAAGAATATTTGGTTTGAATAAGAATCAGATATTTCTATGAGCCTGCCACTTGAATCAAACCTATAATGTAAATCCTCTTTTGAAATTGTATATGTGTCATCCTGGTTTTTGACAAGTGTTGAAGTTGTCCAGCTTTGTGCTGGAGAATAAAAAGTATCAGTGGAGCCATTCTTGTATTGATTAAAATACTGACTTGTTCCGTTCTCATCAAAGTATTTTATCATCTTGCCATCAAGGAGGAAATCAAGATGCTGGCTTAAGCTGTGTGTCCATCCGTATCCAACAGGAATTCCATTGCTAAGATTATCCAAAGTTAAAGGAGAAAAAGGATATCCACCTACAAGGCACCCTACCCTAGTCCTTTCAATATATTTTGCCTCTCCGCGCGATTTACTCCCTGATACTACCAGAGTGCTTTGCGAAGGTATTTGAAACCTGTTTGAATAAGTGCGGGTAAAACTAAGGTCAAGACCTCTCCCTGGAAGAGTGAAATCCGTATGGGTAACATACATCTGCCCATTAAAAACATTTACTGGTTCTCCGGCAGTCCCGAGCTTTGTGGTACAGTTATCATGGGGCATATTTGGAAGGTCTACGTAATCACATGAAAAAGTATGTGACCATTCTGCAGAAGGAGAGCATGTAGAGCCCTGACAGTTTTCCAAAATATGAATAGCACAAACTGATACACTAAAATAAAGTGCATCGGGGGAAATTGAGGTATGATAACTAGTTTCATTGGTTTTTAAAAATCCGCCTCCTGATACGCCACCACTTATACAGTTCTTTACCTCTCTTGAAGTAGCAATTGTAACAACATATTCCATCAGCGCGTTTTTTGGCGGGCTGTTTGGGCTACACTGAATCATTAAAACCCATGGACTCCAGCTAATATCAACATCTATTCTCGAATTACCATAGGGGTCAACCCCTGAACTGAATGTTACCTGAAGCCCGCTCACAGGTGGACCTGAGGCAAAAAGCCTGAAAGGACAGAGCAGGATTATAAAAAAAATAGATATAATAAACCCTGTTTTTAATCCCGCAGCTTTCATTTTAATACCTCATGAAGAAAGAGATATTTTTAGAATGAAATAA
>Ga0209343_10003706_pt1 | contig 19124 bp, 15 predicted proteins | sample RifCSPlowO2_02_FD_184026 | JGI IMG/M metagenome (GOLD analysis project Ga0209343, IMG submission 184026) | Groundwater microbial communities from Rifle, Colorado - Rifle CSP2_plank lowO2_0.2 (SPAdes) (version 2) | ecosystem: Environmental > Aquatic > Deep subsurface > Groundwater | place... | reverse complement strand
CCGCGAGGCGATGACGCTCTTGGTGGCGGGCAGCGTCACCTCGGCGGCGCGTCCGGGATGTCCGCCGACGATGTCACGCAGCAGGTAACCGATGACGCGCTGCGTGCCGCTCTTCAGCGAATAGCCCTCCAGATCGCTCACGATGCGGTGCAGGCGCTGCGCGAGGCCCCCGAGCATGCGGCGGGCGAAGTCCTGGCTGCGTTCCAGCTCCAGGAAGATAGCCGCCTTGCCGACATGCACGAGCAGCGAGTCGGCCAGCATCTCGGCGAACACGACGTAGGGCTTGTCGAGGAACATCACCGCCTCGCCGAAACTTTGGCCCGGTCCCAGGATCTCCACGACTTTTTCAGAGCCGTCGCTCGCGCCGAAAGCAAGCTTCACCTGGCCGTAGACGATGACGTGAAAGCCCGAACAGGGATCGCCCTTGCGGAACAGGATGCTGCCCGCGGGCACGCGCACCTGCGAGGTAGACGAGGCGATCCGCTCCACCTCGTCCGCGGACAGGCCGCGGAACAGCGGCAGGTTCTTGAGAAACTCCTCTACCTTGATGGCGCGAGCGGGCACAGCTTGTTATGGCACATCGTCCTGCGAATAGGTTGCAATGTTACCCGATGTGCCGCTCGAACGTGTTTTTGCAGAGCACGGATGGATCTGGAGCAGCTCTTATGCTCACGTTCACGCGGCGGGCGGCGGTGGAGAGGAGACGGCGGGCGAGCGCAGCGGATCCTGCGGTCCTAGCTCAGCAGGATCGGCGACAGGTACTGCTGCCGAAAGGTCTCGAAGGGGACGGTGTCCGCGGCTTCGATCCGGCGCTGCTCGGCGAGCGACACTTCGGCCAGGCGCGCAAAGCGTTCCGCCACCTCGGCGCGTAGGGTCAGACTCTGGAGGGCGGTCCGGTGCTGCAGCGACTGCGCCAGGACAAACCGGGAGTAGGAACCGTCGTGACTCTGCTGCATCGCTTCGAGCACGCGCGCGGAGGGGGTTGAATCCGGGTCATCCAGGGCGGCGACGGCGGCCGCGAGGGCATCGCTGTAACCAGAGCTCCCAGTCCCGGCGTAAAGCGCGGCGTCGAGCGCCGCGGCAATGGGCTCGCACTCTGCGAGCACCTGGCCACCCCATTCAAAGAGCGCCACCTCTTGCGACCCTCGCACGAGGCGCAGCCCCGGCTCGCGGCCGCGCACGGCGGCGCGCAGTATGTTGCGCGCCATGGCGTCGAGCTCCTGCGGCGTGTCCGGAGGGCTGTCGCAGAGCAGGCAATGCAGGAGAAAGACGTCGAGAAAGCGCAGCGTGCCCGCCGCGATGCCGACCGGGCAGAACGGATTGAGATCCATCAGGCGCACCTCGACGTACTCGACCCCGCGCTCGCGCAGGGCATGCAGCGGCCGCTCGCCCGTGCGCACCACACGCTTCGGCCGGATGGTGCCGTAGAACTCGTTTTCGATCTGCAGGAGACTTGTGGCGAGCTGGCGGTAGCCGTCGCCTTCGCGAATGCCGATGGCCTCGTAGGGCGGATAGGGCCTGGTGAGCGCGTCCTGGAGCGATGCGCCGTAGCTTTCGAGACTGTTGTAGCTCACCGCAAGCAAGGCCTGCGCTTCGCTCTGGTACCCAAGGCGCCCCATGCGCAGCGAGGTGGCATGCGGCATATAGAAAGTGCCCGGCTTCAGTTCCTGCAGTTCGTGCGCGCGGCCCTTCACGAAGCTGGCGCACACCGCGGGCGAGGCGCCGAAGAGGTAGAGCAGCAGCCACGAATGACGCCTGAAGTTGCGGATCAGCGCGAAATACCCATCGTTCGAAACCCCGGGCATCGAGAAATTGTAATGGATGCCCGAGATCGCCTGCATCCGCCGGCCGTAGCGATGCGCGAGGCCGATGCGATACACGGTCTTGGCCCTGCCCACGTTGGAACTGCCGTAGCGAGCGATCGGAATGGTATCGTCGGCGGGCAATCCGCAGGGCATGCTCGCGCACCACAGCACCTGGTCGCCGATATTGCGGTAGACGACCTGGTGGATCTGCGTAAGTTCGTCAAGGCACGCCTCTGCGTCGGGGTGCACGCCGGTGATCAGCTCGAGCTGCGACTCGCTGAAATCGGTGGTGACGTGAGGATGAGTGAGCGCCGAGCCGAGCCCCGCCGGATGCGCCGTCTGGGCGAGCGCGCCGTCCGGCCGCACGCGCAGACTCTCCTTCTCGATCCCGCGCCGCAGGCTCGCGAGCGCTCCGGGCGCAAGCACGCGTAGACGTTCCTCAACCTGGCGCAAGGGACTCCTTCGAGAAATACCCCGCGCGCGCGGGGCCGTCGGTGGCAGCCGGCGCGGCGCGTCGGTTCCGTCAACTCAACACCGATATTAATAGGAAAAGCCGCCGCGTGGACGCGACCGTGCTGTCAACCTAGGAAGATCCGGAAATAGCACGCCGGTCTACGCGGTGAAAGCGAAGCTCGCGGGCTCCTGCCTCCAACCAGCCCCAGCGGCAAGGTCGAGACCAGTTGCCCGGTCTTGAATCATTGAGGTCGATCATTCCGACATCGGGTACCGGCTGGCCTTGAAGCTGATTCATCGTATTTTCCCCTGCTTGGCGTCGTTTGTCCGCTCGAAAAGGCGGCGCACTCTACTCGAATCGCGCCGCGGCAAGCAAACCCACCAGCACGATAACAAGCAACCCTGCAATGAGATTGTGGACGACAGCGATCGCGAGCGAAAAGCCGGCCAGCACCATCGCAGGGCCCACGATGAGTTGCGCGGCGACGAGCCCGAGCAGCCATCGTCCGGCCGCCATTTGCTGTCCGCCGGTACGCACTGCGGCGACGCCAACCCCTATCAGGAGCGCTGCAAGAAGCAGGCCCGACAAACGGTGCGTCATGTGCAGGCCCTGGCGGATGGCCTCGCTCGAGGGCTCCAGCGGAATCGCCGCGAACGGATTGAATGCAACGGCAGACAAAGTGGCTCCTCCTGCCCCGCAGAGCGGAAACCCGGTGCATGCCGCAGCGGCCAGCCGCGCGCTCGTCATACCGCCCAGCGCAATCTGCAGGAACAGCAACAGGAGCGCGATCGTCGCCGCACCCGTAAGGAGGGATCGACCACTACCGTGCGCCGGCCTTGCACCGGCTGCCGCGCGTAGCCACCAGAGCACGCCCAGCAACGCCATGCCTCCCAGCAGGTTGCCGAGGGTAACCGCCGGAAGCTCCGACGGCGTGTAGCGGCCGAGCCAGGCGAGGAAGCCCGCCAACACCAGCGGCGCGAGGCTCAGGATCTGCTCGCGGCCCCGGCGCCACTGGCTCCACCAGAATAGCGCCAGGGCGACGAAAATCAGACCTGCGATGGTCGCCGTGACGCGATGTATCACGCGGATCCAGTACATGGGGGAGCTTTCGGACAGAACGATGTCCCCGACCGGACTTCTTCCGTAGCAGGCCGGCCAGTCTGCACATCCCAGCCCGTACTGCGACAGCCTCAGGTAGGCGCTGACGGTTGTGATCACCAGAACCAATGCGACTGCAATGCTCAGCAGGTGTCGCGCCATCTTCACGTTCGTATCTTTCCGCCCGCCTCAGCGACGCCGCCACGCCTGCCAGACGACAACCAGGAACAACAAGCCGCCGAGGATTGCGATCAGTCCGCCGATTCCCATCAGGCCCATCCCCACCACTTCCTGCGTGCTGCGCAACACCTGCTCGCTTCCTGCCACCTTGCGCTGCACGCCATAGCCCCCGGACCAGACCAGCCCGATGATGTGGAGCAGCTGGCCGGCGCCGTAGATCCATGGTTGCTGCGTCGCCAGCCTTGGCGTGGCGACCACCAGGCCGAAGCGCGGCAGCAATGCATACGCAATCCCCATCATTGCAAGCGTGACCCCGACGATGCAGCCGTGATAATGCGCCGGTATCCGCACGTCGCTGCCCTGAATCAGGAAACCGATCGACCCGCCCACCGAGAACAGAATCATGGAACTGATCAGGGCCGCCCGTAGCGGTCGTGTTTCTGCGCCTGCAGGAACCGCGCGCAGAAGACCGATCAGTACCGCCAGGCCGAGCGGAAGAACGGCGAGGCCCCCGCCAAAGCGCATCAGCCAGGTGAGCATATGCGTATGTTCGACGGAGGCGACCGGCCAGGCGAGATAGATGATGGGCACGACGAATACGGACGCCAGCCCGACGGCAAACAGCAGCACCGCGACGCGCGGCGTAAGCGGAATCCGGGCGCCGCACAGGCTTGCCAGCCACAGCCACGCCACCAGCATCAGCAGCGTCCACGTAAACTGGATGACGTGTCCGCTGCCCCAGAAAAGCATTTCATAGAAGGGCTTGCCCAGGTACCCGGGAGGAATCGCACGGTAGGACAGTGCGAGCGCGAGCAACGCAACGGCTGCGGATACGGTGGCGGTGTTCAGGCCGAAGCGCAACGCGCCCTGCCCGTCGAGCGGCAACCCGACTTTGGCCGGAGCCAGCAGGCTGCGCAGCGTCATGATCACGAACCCCGCGCCGAACACGATCAGGCCGGACAGGAACAGCGGATCCTCCAGCACCGGCACGTAGTTGCTCATCACCGGTCCGCCGCGCCCGAGAAACGGCGCCGAGAGCATCAGCCCGGTACCGATAAGGCACAGCACCAGCGCCAGGCGGGCGAGCTCCAGGTATCGCGCCGTGCTGTTCAACGTCCAGAGCACGCCCGCGAACGCGACAAACCATACCAGCACCGAAAGGTCGACGTGAACCACCAGCGCCACATGAAAGAAATCCGCGAGCGGAAAAAGATTCTGCAGATACGGTGCACGGCTCAGTACCAGCAGCACTGAGAGCAGACCCGCGCCGACGAGCGCCGCGAGCGCCAGCACGAACCACCCGGCGGCAAGGCGCAGGCGCGCGCCATCAGGTATCGGAAGCGCGAAATGCGTGGACCGCGCGTACACGCTTCCGGCGTGCAGCCACTGGGGCAGCACCGACGGCAGCGATAAGACCTTCTTCATCGGATTACCACGCCGCCCTTCTCCGGCGCAAAGTCGATCAGCACCACCTGGCCGGCCCTCACCTCGACCATCTGATCGCGCTCGTAATTGAATCCGGGCTCCCTCACGTCGTCGTTGAACTGCACCTTCAGGCGGTGGGGACCCGCCGCGACCGGCATGCGGCGATAGCCCGAGGAGGCGCCATCGCTGGACAGTCCGGCCGGCGGAAACGTCGCGTCATAGAGATCCTTGCCGTTGAGTTCGACGCGAACCCTCACGGGCGAGCGCTCGCGCGCGCAGTCCATGGCCTGGCGCATGTTGGCGGGAATTTTTGCCAGTTCCTCCGACGAGCGTTGCCGGCACTCGGTCTTGATCTTGCCTGGATGTTTGAACGAGAGGCGCAGCAGCCCCTGGTCCGGCGCCAGATGGTGGTACTGCGGCGCGGTCGAGAAATACCCGATGAACACGGCAAACAGCGCATAGAGCGCGCCCTGGCCCCCATAGCGCGTGGCATTACCCATGAATCGGCTCCCGCTTTCGGCCGCGCCCCAGGTCTATCCCTATCGTTGGAGCGTCCAATGCTTTGAGCCGCAGCCGGAACTCCTCGAGCTCGCGCGCAAACCCGTCCTGCGGCAGGACCAGCTTCACGCGTTCGCCCGGCACGCTGGCGCGCAGGGCCGGCTCGCGCGCCCCGGCAATCCGTAGCCGCGTCCATTCGACCCCGAAGCGGAATTCGCAATCTCCTTCGCCGCATCCTGCAACCATGACGCCATCGGCGCCATAGCGCAGGCCGTATTCAATGAACGCGGGTGGAAGCATTCCGATGCACGGTAGCCTGATGGTTGCCACATCCGGCCCGCACAGCGGAGCCACGTTCGGGCCCCGGTCGCACCCGACGACGAGGATCCGCGTTTGCCCTTCAAGCTGCCCGATTCGCCGCTCCATGCGTGCACGCAACTCCGCTATGGACAGTTGCGGCATCTCGATGCCGGTTTTCAAAATGTCGATGCTCCGGAACGGCGTCGACGACGGGCATGCGCCCGTGCAGATGCCGCAGCCGGCGCACAGATCACCGCTCACCACGGCCAGCTGCTGCGTCCGGCTCCCCGCGCGCGGCTGCATGACCACGGCGCCGTAGGGGCAGTCGGCAAAGCAGCGTCCGCAGCCGTTGCAGTTCGATGGATCCACCACTGCGGGCTGCGCCCGTGCCCGAAGCACCATCCAGGGCGCGAGGCAAAGGAGTCCCGTCAGCGCGGCAAGCACGAACCACGCGGCGCCGGCCGAGGAACGATAGATCCACGGATAGGCGAACAGATAGAACCAATCGAAATCGAGCCGGGCCGGCTCCACCGCGAGGTCGACGCTCGCCTGCGATAACGCAGGCTTGACCAGCGACAGCACCACGAGCATGCCGAGCGTCGCGCAGCCGAGCCTCCGCTCGGGCAAAGTCTTCGCGCCGGTCATGCGCTGGATGTGTATCCACATGCCCAGGAGCAGCATCAGCGGCACGCCGATGTGCATGAACACGAGGAGCGAGAAGAACCGGTCCGAGAGCGTGTCATCGACCAGGAAGTTGCGCACCATGGACACGTCGAATCCCGGCAGCGCCCCGAACCAGTCCGTCGTCGTGAGCCCGATGAATTGCGCCAGTTGGTCCCAGACCAGCCAGTATCCGACCAGGCCTGATGCGAACGTCAGCCAGAGCAGCGGCACACCGGTGAGCCACGAGAACCAGCGGAATCCCCGGAAGCGGCCGTAGGCGAGTTCGCGCACCAGGTGCACCACCATGACGACGACGAACGCGTCCGATGCGTAGCGGTGGACGCTGCGCATGACCCCGCCGATATAGGGCTGGTCCCGACCCAGCGCCGCAAGCGACTCGTACGCGCCGACGATGCTTGTATCGAAGAATATGTAGACGTAGATGCCGCTCGCGGTGACGACCCAGAAAAAATAGAATCCCAGCGCACCCAGCTGCCGCAATGGATTGGACGCTGCCCCGAAGGACCCGTCGAACCATTGCTCCAGGCGAAGAAAGGCGCGACCGAAGGGATTACGCCGTCCCGCCGCGTGGGCGTCGCGCGCCGCGCTCGCGCCGGCCCCACCCGTCCCACCATTGGGAATCGAAAAACGGTCGGTGATCGGGCCGCGGGAAACCGATCCGGCGCTATACGTCATTCCAGGGCTTCTTTTGCATGGCCTTGCGCCGCTCGTGTATCAGGAACCAGGCGATGCCGATGATGACGCTCGCTCCGGTGAACAGCTCGACGAACAGCGAGTAATTGACCCGGTAGCCGCCGCTGCCCGGATCATAGACCGTACAGAACAGCTTAATCCTGGTCCACAGGCCCGCCACCCCTCCGGACCGCGTCGCCTGGTTGGACAGGAGCTCCTTCAGCGGACCGACCAGCATGGCGAGATCGAATGTTTCGCCGTAAATCTGCCGATACACCACGCCCTGCGCGTCGACCACGGTGAGCTGGGTCACGTGATCGAACCCTTTGGCCGTCGGGTACCAGGTGAACCCGAAATCACGCGTCAACGCCTCGATCGCCCTGCCATCGGGACTGAGAAACTCCCAATTCGAGTCGCCGATCCCGTTCTGGCGCGCAAATGCCGACATCGCGTCGGGCGAATCGAACGGCTGATTGAATCCTATGGTGACGACATTGAACGTATCCTGTCCCAGCGCATTGCGCGCCGCCCTGACCGACTTGGCCAGAAACTGCGTGGTCACGGGGCAGACCTGGGAGCAGCTGGTGTAGACAAAACTGACGACGAGCGGTTTGCCGCGATAACCCGACAGCCGGACCTCGCGCCGCAAACGGTCGTGCAGGGTGTAATCGCCGATCGGCTTGTCGATCACCGCCTGGCTGATCTTCAGGGCCCGATCGTAATCCGGAGTCGGCTGAGCGTACGCGCTGCACGCAACCAACCAGATTACCCCGGCAGCCGACAGCGCCACGGCCCACCGCGCGTGGCCGGTGCTACCCATCAGCCTACCCCAGCAACGCCCTGTCGAGCATCGTCGCGACGAGCACGAGGGAGAGCTGGAGCAGTGACGCGTGGAAGCATTTCATCGCCGTCGCGCGATTGGGATCGGCGACCAGTTTGAAATTGTACCAGAGGAAAAAAGCGCCGCCAGCGATCGCACCGGTGAGATAAATCCAGCCGGGGTGGAACAGCCCGGGCAGCAGCGAGGCGACGACCAGCAACACCGTGTTGGCCAATATCGCCTTGGCGGCGAATGCGCTGCCCTTCACAACCGGAAGCATCGGCACCCCCGCCTGCGCGTATTCGTCGCGATAGGCGATCGCCAGGCTCCAGAAATGCGACGGGGTCCACAGGAACAGCACCAGCGCCAGAAGCATCGCCTCGGGCGCGAGCGACGGCGCAACGGCCGCCGCCCCGGCGAGCACCGCGAAGCTGCCTGCCAGGCCGCCGATGACGATGTTCCACCAGGTGCGGCGCTTCAGCCACACCGTGTAGACCACGGCGTAGAAAAACGCACCCAGGAAAGTAAACAGCGCGGCGACCGGATTGACCGTGTACCACGCGGAGGCGACTGCCGCGAAAATCATCACCACGATCAATGCAAGCCAGCCGCGATGATGGCGCAGTACGCCGGTGACGAACGGCCGGGAGCGGGTCCGGTTCATGCGCCCGTCGAGTTCGTGCTCGTAATACTGGTTGAACGCCCCTGCGCTCGCCGACGAAACCAGGACTGCGAGCGCCAGAACGCAGATCTGCACGAGCGAGGGAACCGAACCCGGGGATATGGCGATCCCGGCAAGCGCGGTCACGGCAATGACGATGCCGATTCGTAGCTTGAACAGGTTGAAGACCAGACCGATGCCTCGAGTCATCCTATTCCCCGTTTACGCTGCGCGGGGTCGGGCGTGCCGGTTTTCACGCCCGACTCCGACATTCACCCACCTCCTCGATCAGCTCAGGCCCCAGACCGTCGACAGGTATTTCCAGTTCACGAAGTAGTAAAGCACGAATGCGGTCAGGAACACCATGGCGAACACGAAGGTGCCCGGCGCGGCAAAGCCTGCGGTGCCGTGCCCGGTCATCACCATCGCCGGCATCCTGAGCACGCTGCGCTGCGTGCTGTAGGCGCCGGTGTCCAGCCGCTTGCCCCACAGCAGGGAGCCCACGGTGATATAGATGTAGAGGACTCCGCCCAGCACCGCGAACACGCCGGCGACACCCATGATGCCGAGCATCAGCCAGGCGGTTCCGGGAAACTCATAGGCCTGCGCTGCCCCCGCGAACGTGATGTCCCAGTGGCGCCGCGGCACGCCCAGCGTGCCGGCCCCCATCATGGCCGTCACGAATACCGCCATGCCCAGCCCGAACAAGTAAGGCTGCCATTTCGCCAATCCCGGATTGATCATCTCCCGGTTGAACAGCGTCGGGATCAGAAAATAGGTCAGCGCCATGAACGCGAGCGTGGTTCCGATCACCACCGTGGCGTGGAAGTGCCCCGGCACATAGATGGTGTTGTGGATCAGCATGTTGAGCTGCTCGGTCCCCATCATCACGCCCGAAATGCCGCCGAGGAAACCGAACCCGATCAGCGATATGAACATCCCCGAGAACACCGGATTGCCCCATGGCGCCTTGCGGATCCATTCGAACAGGCCTTTCGTGTATCCCTTGGCGCGCTGCGCGACCTCGATCGAGCCGGGGACCGTGAGCCCATGGACCATCGAGGCGAGCACTGCAAGGTACATGGCATAGCTGGTGTTGAAGACCTTCCACTCGGTGCTCAGCCCCGGATCCGACAGCAGGTGATGCGCGCTGGCCAGTTGCAGGAACAGGATGTAGAGCAGGAACGCCGTGCGGCTCACGCGCTCGGACATGGGCTTGGCGCCGAACACGATTGCGGCAATCGCATACCAGACCGCAACGTGCGCCGAAACGTTGATCTGCTGCGACGAATGGCCGAACGCCCACCAGATGGTCCGGTACATCAGCGGATCGATGGTCTTGATGTAACCGACCGACCACAGGAACGTTGGGATCAGGATGATCGCGCCCGAGGCGATCGTGAACACGGCGATGATGCAGGCGGTCAATGCCCCGAAGGTCACCAGCGGAATCGAACCTTCGTAGGTCTTCTCGGCCTTCGCCACGACCAGCGTCCCGAGGAACACAAAACACCCGATCAGCGCCCCGACGGCAAACAGGATCAGCCCGAGGTAGAACACCGGGTGCCCGGGCAACGGCACGTAGGAGGTGAACATCACCGTGGCTTCACCCATGAACACGATGGCGTTCACCAGCACCACCCCGATTACCATGAGCGCGAACCCCGCCCACGCCCAGCCCGGCGTCGCGAGCCTCGATTTCAGCAGCGTCGAGCTGCAGAAATACAGGATCGCCATCTCGAAGAAAATGATCCAGAACGCGAGCATGTCCAGGCCGTGGACAGTGAGGTACATGTAGAAATTCTCGGCGTTGACCAGGTGTATCGCCTGCCAGCGCGTGAGCAGGATCAGGAGCGCAAGGATGCCGCCGACCAGCAGGCAGACGACCGCTGCGACCGCATTCAACTTGATCAGCGTCTCGGCCGAGCGGTGAAACTGGAGGCCCGAGCGCGGGCAAGTACGGAAAAGAGCTGCATTGGCCATCGGAGCCCCCTATTTCACGTAAAGCTTGCTGACCATCTTGTGATGGCCGATGCCGCAGAACTCATTGCACACGATCGCGTAGGTGCCTGCCCGATTGGGCGTGATGGTCACCACGTGTTCGTAACCCGGAAGCACCTGGATGTTGATGTTCTCCGGCTGCAGCGAGAAGCCATGCTGGTAGTCCATCGCCGACAGGTGCAGGCGATAGGTCTTGCCGGTCTCCAGTTCCAAAATCGGCCACCACGCCCAGAGCCGCCCCAGCAGGTACACGTCCGCGCCCGCGGGCGGATGGATGACGGGGATCTTGTCGTCGGTCTCCTCGCGAACCTTGTTCTGCTCGGCGAACGACAGAACCTTCTTACCGTAGGCTTCCGCAGTGGTCTTGTAGGTTTCGCTCGACAGGTTCTGCTTACCGTAGACGTGCCAGTACGGCATCATGAAAAACATGACCAGGCACCAGGCGAAAGCGATCAGGATCCAGATGCCTTCGGCCTTGTCCAGGGGCTGCTTCCACCAAATCCTCTGCGCAGGCGGCAGAATCGCGCTCATAGACGTATCTCCTGAATTGTGTGACAGACGGGCGCGATGATCACTTCGCGATGGGGATGTTGACGATTTCCATCACGCCCCACACGATGTAGAAGACCGTTGGCATCGCCACACCGAGGAACAGGAGCAGGAACGGATTTTCCAGAAGGTGCTGCATGGCTGGAATCCGTTCTTCGTCGTCGGGTGTACTGGTTTGAGTCGAATCGGACATGGCGGCTTTCCTCCTGGTTGCCCGGCGCGAGCGCAATCCCCGCAGCGCGCGGTGCCCGCCAATGTACGGGTTGCACCGCCGTGCTGAATTTGATGCAAGTTAAAGAATTCGCAGAACAGATGCCGCGGCTGCGACAATTGATCGCACAATCCGCTTGATGCCGCCACAAAGACCACGGCAGCTAAAGGGTCTGTCTCCCCGGCGAACCTGATGTGAGTCAAATCTCGTCACGCACCTGAACTGCTATCGTAGTGCGCTCGTTTTCACCGGCAACCTCGTGCTCAAACGCGTTCATCTGGCCGGACAGTGGCTCTTCCTCAAGGTCGAGCGGGTGTTCAACCTGCTGTTCGGCGACCGGCTCAATCCCTTCTACTATCTCGGGGCGATCAGCTATTGGATGTTCTGGATCGTGGTCGTGAGCGGCCTGTACATCTACGCCTTCTACGAGACCGGGCTCGACACGACGTATGCATCGGTCGAGTCGATCACGCACGGACAGTGGTACCTTGGCGGGGTCATTCGCAGCGTGCACCGCTACGCCTCGGATGCCATGGTGCTTACGATGCTGCTGCACCTGTTGCGGCACTTCGTCTTCGACCACTATCGCAGCTTCCGCGCGTTTTCCTGGCTCACCGGTGTCGCGCTGCTGTGGATGGTCTATATCTCGGGAATCAACGGCTACATGCTGCCCTGGGACCGGACGGCACAGTTCGTCGTCATCGCCACTGCCGAATGGTTCGATGCGCTCCCGGTGTTCCAGGGCAACCTGGTGCGCAATTTCATATTTCCGGAAGCTATCAGCGATCGCTTTTTCTCGCTGCTGCAATTTCTGCACATCGGCGTCCCGCTTGCCGTGCTGGTTGGATTGTTGATCCACACCCAGCGCGTCCCGCGCGCGAAGACGACCCCGCCGCGCCCGCTTGCGCTCGGCATCGTGGCGATGCTCCTGGTGCTTTCGTTCGCCAAGCCGGCGGTCAGCCAGGGCCCTGCGAATTTCGGCCAGGTGCCGGTGTTGCTCGACGTCGACTGGTTCTACCTCGCCGTCTATCCGCTGCTATACGCCTGGTCGCCGATGAAGCTGTGGATCGTGGTGGGAGGGCTTTCGGTGCTGTTCGTACTGCTGCCCTGGCTTCCCCCGAAACGGCGCGGCAGCGAGAGCGCATTACAACTAACCGTGCATCCGGGCAACCAGTTGGTTGCCGTGCGCGACGGGGAAACGCTGCTCGACGCCGGCCTGCGTGCGGGCGTCGCGTTGCCGTTCGACTGCCGCAGCGGCGGCTGCGGCGCCTGCAAGGCGACGCTGCTCAACGGCAATATCGATTACGGTGCGTATCAGGGCAGCGCGCTCCCGGATGCCGAGCGCGCGTCCGGCAGGTTTCTCCTGTGCTGCGCCATGCCGCTTTCGGACGTGGAAGTCGAATACGAGGAAGGCGCCTCGGTGCGTGACCAGCCGCATCGCGTGTATGCGTCGCTGGTGGAAAAGCTGGAACGGCTTGCGCCTGACGTGATGCTCGTCGGACTGCGGCTGCCCGCGGGCCAGCAAATCGAATTCGAGGCCGGGCAGTACATCGACATCCTTCTCGACGGCGGGGAGCGGCGCAGCTATTCCTTCACGACTGCCGCCCGGCGCACCGATCGGGTCGTGCTTCACGTGCGGCGCATGGCGTCGGGCAGGTTCACGACCCACGTATTCGAGCGGATGAAAGTCGGAGACCCGGTCCGGTTCGAGGGCCCGCTGGGTAGCTTCGCGCTGCGGGAACCCAGCGACAAACCGCTCATATTCGTCGCCGGGGCGACCGGCTTTGCGCCGGTCAAGAGCCTGATCGAGGCCGCCTTCGAAATGGGGATACAGCGCCCGCTGCATTTCTACTGGGGCGCGCGCAAGCGGCGCGACCTGTACATGGCCGAACTGCCCGAGCGCTGGCAGAGGGAGCACCCCAATTTCCGGTTCGTACCAGTGCTTTCCGAACCGGAACCCGGTGACCCGTGGACCGGCCGCACAGGACTGGTCCACGAAGCCATCCTCGCCGATTTTCCCGATCTGTCGGGTTTCGCGATCTATGCCTGCGGCTCGATGAAAATGGTCGAAGCCGCGCGTCCGGCGTTTGTCGCGCGCGGCTTGAGCGAGGATGCGTGCTTCTCCGACGCATTCGTGCCCCAGACCGCGGTTCCCGCCCGCAATGAAAACGCCTAGCCCCCGCACGCTCGACAATCACGGCAAACATTAGGTTTCCCGCTTGGTCGCGGCCTACCCCCTGCTCAAATATCTGCACCTCGCTTGTGTTGTGCTTTCCGGCACGGGCTTTGTATTGCGCGGTGTATGGATGATGCAGGGCTCGCCCATGCTTGCGCGCCGCTGGGTACGCGTGGTGCCGCATGTGGTGGATACCGTGCTGCTCGCCAGCGCGATTGCACTGGCCATGATGATCGGGCAGTACCCGCTGGCGCACGGCTGGCTCACGGCCAAGGTTGTTGGCCTCATTGCCTACATCGTCCTCGGCACGATTGCCCTGCGCTGCGGGCGCACGCTTGAATTTCGCATCACGGCATTCTGCGGCGCACTGCTGGCCTTTTCTTACATCGTCGCCGTGGCGATTACAAAATCGGCGGTACCGTATGGCAGCTGAGCCGGAGTTGAAACTGGTGTCAAACCCGGAGCTTGCTGCTGGACCTTAAACTGGCGGAGAGGGTGGGATTCGAACCCACGATACGTTTGCGCGTATTCCGGTTTTCGAGACCGGCCCGTTCAACCACTCTGGCACCTCTCCGAAGGCGCGCATTCTACCATTCGCGATTGCGGCCCGCAGCGGCAGCGAGGGTGCAGAACAGCAGCCGCGGCCAACGCCGGCGCGAAGCTCAGACCCTGAGCAGGATCTTGCCGCGCATGTGGCCGCCCGCCGATAGCGCGTAGGCCGCATTGGCCTCCGCAAGCGGAAACGACCTGCCGACCTGCGGCCGTATGAACCCGGCCCTCGCCCATTCAAGAAGCTTCACCAGCCGCGCAGTCGAGGCGCGGATCTCGGCGCGCACCACGCGCACGTCGGCACGGCGCGGCAGCGGGTCCGTAGTGTCCATCGTGTCGATCGGGGCCGCGGTGAGGTGGACCAATAGGCCGCCCGGCTTGAGCACATCGAAGGACCGCCGGTGCACGTCGCCGCCGATCGTGTCGAACACCACGTCGCAGCCGGCCGCCACCAACTCGAAACGCTCGCGGATGTAATCGATGACTTGGTGCGCGCCGAGCGACATGCAGTAGTCGACGTTGGCGGTGCCGCAGGTGGCGAGCACCTCGGCCCCCATGTGGCGAGCAATCTGGATCGCCAAGCCGCCCACGCCGCCCGCCCCGGCATGGATCAGCACCCGCTGGCCCGGCCGCAGCGCCGCGATCTCCACCAGCGGAATCCAGGCGCTCAGACCGGCGACGCCAAGGCAGGCCGCGTCGGCCACCGGCAACGATGGCGGCACCGGCGCCGCCATCGCGCCCGCAACCACCGTGAATTCGGCGTGGATCCCATCACGCAATGCGTCGGCCACCGCGTGCACCCGCTGGCCCACGGCAAAACCGTCGCAGCCTGCACCCAGACTCACGACCGTACCGACACCATCCCTGCCGGGTACGCGCGGAAACGTGACTGGAAGCACCGCCTGCAGCAGCCCCGCCCGGATTTTCCAGTCCGCAGGGTTGACGCTGGCGGCCTCCACGCGCAGCAGCAGCTCGCCCGGCCGCGCCTGCGGGACAGCGACGGTCTCGAAGCGCATCGCCTCGGCGCCGCCGTAGCCGTGCAACACCCAGGCCTGCATCGTCTGCGGAATCGTATTCATCGGGAGATCAATGCGAAATGTGCGGCACGTGGGTCGCCATCGCTGCAGCGAAAAGCATGAAACTGCGTTTCGTTACCCCTCCTCGCCTGGTTCCGGCGGACCCCGGAAATCGTTGCCGTATCCTACCCGCCGGGGCCTCCGAGTGCCAACGCGCGGGCCGCCTGAGCACTTCGGGCGCTGGGCGCCGAAGATCGCTAAAATGTGACCTGGGATCCCCAGGGGTGCCGCTCCAACCTGTTAGGATTGGCGGTATTCGATTTTCCCCGTCCAAACACCCCGAATACTCGAGAGACAGCCATGCGCGAAACCCATATTCCCTACGGCGCCTATTGGTCCACCCCCTTCGCCCGCTGGCAGGGCTCGTTCTCCCACCTGCATCCGCTCGAATTCGCCGCGCATGTCGCCAAGGGTGAATTGAAGCGCCGAAAAATCGATCCCAAGAATTTCGATTTCGGCATCCTGGGGACCACCGTCCCCTCGGTCAGCAGCTTCTATGGGCTGCCATGGATAACCGGCATGATCGGCGCCGCGAGCGTTGGCGGCCCGACCGTGAATCAGGCCTGTGCCACCTCGGCGCGCTGCCTGCAGATGGCCTCGCAGGAAGTCGGTGACGAGGGTTCGGACTGCGCGCTGGTGATGACCGCCGACAAATGCTCGAACGGTCCGCATCTGTACTATCCAAACCCCGGCGGCCCGGGCGGTACCGGCGTCCACGAGGACTGTGTCCTGGACAACTTCAACAGCGACCCGTTCGCCCACTGTGCGATGATCAACACCGCGGAGAACGTGGCGAAGAAATTCGGCGTCACGACCGCGGAGCAGCACGACGTCAAGCTACGGCGCTACGAGCAGTATCAGGACGCGTGCGCGGGCGATCACGCGTTTCAGAAGCGCTACATGGCCCTGCCATTCGAGGTGCCTGATCCCAAGTTCCGCAAGACGGTGAAGACGCTTGCCGGAGACGAAGGCATCCACCCGACCACGGCCGAGGGCCTCGCCGGGCTGAAGCCGGTGCTCCCCGACGGCACGGTCACCTTTGGCGGCCAGACGCATCCCGCGGACGGCAGCTCGGCCGTGGTGGTCACGACCCGGGAAAAAGCACGTGCGCTGTCGGCGAATCCGAAGATCGAGATCCGGCTGCTCGGCTATGGCCTTGCGCGCGCAGACGTCGCCCACATGCCCTATGCCCCGGTTCCCGCGGCACGGCGCGCGCTCGATCGTGCCGGCCTGTCGATCAAGGACATCGACGTCGTCAAGACGCACAATCCGTTTGCCGTCAACGACATCGTCTTCGCGCGCGAAACCGGATTCGACCTGATGAAAATGAACAACTACGGCTGTTCGCTCATCTGGGGCCATCCGCAGGGACCCACGGGCCTGCGCACGATCATCGAGATGATCGAAGAACTGGCAATGCGTGGCGGCGGCCGGGGTCTGTTTACCGGCTGTGCAGCGGGCGATTCCGCCATGGCGGCCGTGCTGGAAGTCAGGGACGCGAAGTAGCAAGACTATCCCGTGCCCAGCGGATCGCCGCCTCGATATTTTCCGCGGCGCCGGTCACGTCACTTGCACCGGCCCTACTTCATCGGCGCTATCGTTTCCAGCCCGCCCACGTACGGGCGCAGAGCTACCGGAACGTCGATGCCGCCGTCGGCGCGCTGATAGTTCTCCACCACCGCGACGAGGGTCCGGCCCACGGCAAGGCCCGAGCCGTTCAGCGTATGCACGAGTTCCGGCTTGCCCTTCACGCTGCGAAAGCGTGCCTGCATTCGCCGTGCCTGGAACGCCTCAAAATTGGAGCAGGACGAAATCTCACGGTAGGCGTTCTGTCCCGGCAGCCAGACTTCGATGTCGTAGGTCTTGGCCGCGGAAAAACCCATGTCTCCCGTGCACAGCGCCACGACCCGATACGGAAGGTCGAGCCGCTTGAGGATGGTCTCGGCGTGGCCGGTGAGCGCCTCCAGCGCCTCGTAGGACTGCTGCGGATGGCAGATCTGGACCAGCTCCACCTTGTCGAACTGATGCTGGCGGATCATGCCGCGCGTGTCCTTGCCGTAGGAGCCCGCTTCGCTGCGGAAGCAGGGCGTATGGCAGACGAACTTGAGCGGCAATTGATCGAGCGGCACGATCTCGTCGCGCACGATGTTGGTCACCGGGACTTCGGCGGTAGGGATGAGGTAATACCGAACGCGGCGGTCTAGCCCTGTATCGCTTTCCTTCTCCCACGTATTCATTTTAGATGCGATCAGCCCGCGCGAAGATTGCGCTCCGGATTCCTGCTGTGGAAAATTCATCGCGGTATCAATTAGTCCACGCGAAGGTTCCACTGCAAAAAGATCCTGCTCGAACTTGGGCAACTGGCCGGTGCCGCGCATGCTCGCAGCGTTAACGAGATAAGGCGCATAGATTTCGGTGTAGCCATGCTCCTGCGTGTGCACGTCGAGCATGAACTGGGCGATTGCCCGGTGCAGCCGTGCGAGCTGTCCCTTCATGAGAACAAATCTTGCACCGGTAATTTTCCGCGCCGCCTCGAAATCGAGCATCCCCAGCGCAGCGCCGACGTCCACGTGGTCCTTGGCCGCGAAATCGAATGAACGCGGCGCGCCGACCCGGCGGACTTCCACGTTGTCGTCGGGCGTTTTTCCAGCCGGAACCGATTCGTGCGGAATGTTCGGAACCAACAGCAGAAAATCCTGAAGCTTCAACTGAATTGCATTGAGTTCAGCCTCTCGCTGCTTGAGTTGGCCGCCGAACTCCTGGACTTCCGCCATGATTTCGGCAACTAACTTTTCGTCGCCCCTTGCCTTTGCCTGTCCGATCTCCTTCGACTTCACATTGCGCTGCGACTGCAGGTGCTCCGTGGAGCTCTGCTTGTCTTTCCTCTCAGCCTCGAGTTCTTTGAACGTTGCGGTATCAAGCTCGTAACCACGCTTCCTGAGCTTATTTGAGACTCCCTCCAGATCACCGCGCAGCAATTGTGGATCGAGCATGTCTTCTTCTATTTCTTCGACTTCGCCGCACGATCGCGGCTCTTCAGATAGGCAAGCTTCTCGGCGATTTTCGCTTCCATTCCGCGGTCGGTAGGCCGGTACCAGTTCACCTCCGGCATGCCCTCCGGAAAGTAGGTTTCGCCGGCCGCGTGCGCCTCGGGCTCGTCGTGCGCATAACGGTAGTCCTTGCCAAATCCAAGCGACTTCATGAGTTTGGTCGGCGCGTTGCGCAGGTGCAGCGGCACCGGCCGCGACTGGTCTTCGGCGACAAAAGCGCGCGCCGAATTATACGCGACGTACACCGCGTTTGATTTCGCCGCGCAGGCAAGGTAGATCAGCGCCTGGGCGAGCGCGAGCTCGCCTTCCGGGCTTCCCAGCCGCTCGTAGGTTGCGCAGGCATCGAGCGCCAGCGCGAGCGCCCGCGGGTCGGCAAGGCCGATGTCTTCCACCGCCATGCGCACCATGCGCCTGCCCATATAGAGGGGATCGGCGCCGCCGTCGAGCATGCGCACGAACCAGTAGAGCGACGCATCCGGATCGGAGCCGCGAACCGACTTGTGCAATGCCGAGATCTGGTCGTAGAACGCGTCCCCGCCTTTGTCGAAGCGCCGCAGGTTGCGCGCCACAGCGCCCTGCACGAAATCGCCGTCGATCCGCGACCTGTCTGCGCCTGCTGCGGCGGTCTGGATGATTTCCAGCAGGTTGAGAAGGCGCCGCGCGTCGCCGTCGGCAAGACCGATGAGGCGCGTGCGCGCCGTCTCGTCGAATTCCAGCCCCGCCAGCGCCCGCTTCACCGCACGATCGAACAGCGTGCCGAGCTCGTCCTCCGAGAGGCTCGTCAGCACGTAGACTGCGGCTCGGGAAAGCAATGCGCTATTCATTTCGAACGACGGGTTCTCCGTCGTGGCGCCGATGAAGGTGAGCAGGCCCTGCTCGACGTAAGGCAGGAAGGCGTCCTGCTGGGCCTTGTTG
>Ga0209343_10003704_pt1 | contig 19129 bp, 17 predicted proteins | sample RifCSPlowO2_02_FD_184026 | JGI IMG/M metagenome (GOLD analysis project Ga0209343, IMG submission 184026) | Groundwater microbial communities from Rifle, Colorado - Rifle CSP2_plank lowO2_0.2 (SPAdes) (version 2) | ecosystem: Environmental > Aquatic > Deep subsurface > Groundwater | place... | reverse complement strand
GTGGCGCGGATTCCGGTGGCGCTGGCGTTGCTGGTGGTCAACCTCGCGCCGATCCTGCTGGCGCTGCTGACCTGGGCCCTCGGCGGGCCGCGACCGACTCGCCGCGCGGCCTGGCTGATGGGGCTGATCCTGCTGGGCCTGGTGTTTGTGCTCGACCTGCCGCAGCAGCTGTCCGGCCCGGCCGAGATCGATCAACGCTGGATCGAAGGGGTGCTGTTCGGCCTGACCGGCGCGGCGGCATTCGCCTGCGCCCTGTGGATCACCGAACACCGGCTCAGCGGCATGCCGGGCGCGGTGCGTAGCATGCTGACCATGCTCGTGGTATTCGCCGCCTCGGCCCTGGCCGGGGCCGGCGGCCTGTTGCCGGGCGGGATGAATCTGCCCAGCGCCACGACCGGCTGGATCGCCCTGGGCTGCCTGGTGTTGCTGTATGGGGTGGCGTTTTCCGCGCTGTTTATCCTGGTCACCCGCCTGGATATCGCGCGCAATGCCCCGGTGATGAATATCGAACCGGTGGCCGGCCTGCTGTTCGGCTGGCTGATTCTCGGCCAGTTGCTCAACGGCCTGCAGATTTTCGGCGGGGTGCTAGTGGTCAGCGGTATCGTCCTGCTGGCATACAAACGCCAGGCCTAGGGCATGGCGGACTTAATCACGATGGACGCTAAAGCCGAGCAGGATGCCTCACCATCAACCGTGCAGGGCCTGCGCTTCCGCCGCTTCATGGGCCTGACGCAGGCGCTCGCGGCTGTTGGTCAGGTGCAGGCGCATGGCCGCGCGGGCCGCATCGGAATCCTGGCGGGCGATGGCCTCGAAGATCTGCTCATGCTCGCGACTCAGGCGCGCCATGTAATGCTCCTGATCGTCCTGGGCGATGCGCGCCGAATTCAGCCGGGTGCGCGGGATGATGCTGGTGCCCAGGTGGCTCATGATGTCGGTGAAGTAGCGGTTGCCGGTGGCCTCGGCGATCAGCAGATGGAACTGGAAGTCCGACGCCACCGCGTCACCGGAGTGGGTGACATTCTGGCTCAGGGCATCCAGGGCCTCGCGCATGGCCGTCAGCTGCTCGGCGCTGCGCCGTTGCGCGGCCAGCCCCGCCGACTCGACCTCGAGACTGATGCGCAACTCGAGAATCGCCAACACATCGCGCAGGGTGACGATGGTCGCCGGGTCGATGCGAAAACCGCTGGGGCTCGGTGTGTCCAGCACGAAGGTGCCGATGCCGTGACGGGTCTCCACCAGACCAGCCGCCTGCAAGCGCGACAGCGCCTCGCGCACCACGGTGCGGCTGACGCCCTGCTCTTCCATGATCGCCGACTCGGTCGGCAACTTGTCACCGCGCTTGATCACACCGTCGCGAATCCGCTGGGACAGCTCGGTCACCAGTTCCTGGGCCAGGCTGCGATGCTTTCTGCGTACGCGCGGTGGGCTGTTCTGAGTGTCCATATCGGAGATCTTTCTCGGCTGACGGCTAGGCTGCCATCATATCCCAGCAGTTGTACGATGACACCCCCGGTCACGCATCGGCCGTGTGCGGCAACGACAGCACCCACTTTCAAGGCCGCTACTGGCCAAGGCGGAACCCGATGACAGCGACACTCCTCAGCCTCGACGACGGCATCACCTGCCTGAGCCTGGCCCCCGAACTGGGCGGCAGTATCGTCAACTGGTCGGTCATCGCCACCGATCAGGCGCTGCTGCGCCACAGCGATCAGCAAGCCCTCGACGCCGCCACGCCACGGCGGCTGGCCTGCTACCCGCTGGTGCCCTGGTCCAATCGCATCGCCGGCGGCGGCTTTGCCGGCCCCGATGGCTGGTTCGACCTGACCGCCAACAGCCCCAGCGACCCCTTGCCGATCCACGGCAGCGCCTGGCAACAGCCCTGGCAGGTGAGCGCACAGAACGCGACGGAAATCGTCCTGCAACTCGACAGCCAGCTGCCCTTTGCCTATCGCGCGGTGCAGCGCTTTCGCCTGCACGGCGGGCGGCTCGACATCGAGCTGCAGGTCACTCATCTGGACGAACGCGCCGCCTGGCATGGCCTGGGCTGGCACCCCTATTTTCCGCGCAGCCCCCACACCCGCCTGCGCGTCGCTGCAGAGCAATTCTGGCAGTGCGACCCCAGCCGCCTGTCCACAGAACTCGCGGCGCTGCCGGCCGGCTGGGACTTCGCCGAACCCCGGGAGCTGCCCGCCGAGCAGATCGACAACGCCTTCAGCGGCTGGAACGGCTACTGCGAGATCATCCAGGCCGATGCCGGCTACCGCCTGCTGTGCCGTAGCCAGGGAGCCGATTACTTTATTCTCTACACCCCGACCGGCCAGGACTTCTTCTGTTTCGAGCCCGTCACGCATCCGGTCAATGCCCATCACCTGCCCGGCCAGCCAGGCCTGCGGCTATTGCGCCAGGGACAATCCAGCCAACTGGCCTTCAGCCTGCACTATCAGCTATTGGCAGCGCCCCTGTAACGGCGCTAATAATGTCGGACAAAATGTCGTGTCGAGTTTGCCAGCCTTATTACTAGAAAAAACGCTGCACGAACTTAGGGCAGCCAAGGAAACACGCAGTGCTGATACGCATGACGCAGTTCATATTCGCGCTGTTGCTGTGTGGTGGCCAGGCGGCCGCCAACGACTTGCACTTCGTCACCGAAGAGTTTCCACCCTTCAGTTATTCGCGCGGCAATAACGCCGGCGGTGCATTGGCGGACGTGGTCAATCAGGTCTGCCAGGTTTTGAACTACCACTGCAGTATCGAAGTCCTACCATGGCGTAGAGCATTGCAACTGGCGGAAGACGGCGAGGTCGACGGTATATTCACCGTGATCCAGTCCCCCGCACGCAGCCAGGCTTTTTTTATTACACCGATGCTGGTCACTTCCGGCTACGACTTCTACACCCGGCGCGGCAGCGATTTCACCTACCAGCACCCCGAGGATCTGCGCGGTCGGCAGATCGGCGTATATGGGCCCTCGGGCACCTCGTTCGTACTCAGCGAGATACTCAAGGGAGTGGCCGATGCCGAGGTCAGACTGGTGACCGATAACCAGCGCCTGATGTTGATGCTCAATGCCGGACGCTTTGGCCAGGACGGCCTGGTGTTGCTTAACCGCGATGTGGCCCGACACCTAGTGGATCATCATCAACTCTATGGGGTGCGCCCGGCGGGGCATCTGGCGGCCATTGCCTACGGCATCGGCTTTTCACGCAAGAAGGTCAACGAAGTGCAGTTTCAGGCGTTCAATGCCGGGCTGACAACGCTGATAAAAGATGGGCAACTGACGGCCATTCTGCAGCGTTATGGCCTGCAGCCCGTTAATTAGGCGGGCTGGACATTTAATTTGGCTTCGCCATAATTACCTGGCTGATAAAAAGCCACCGGTTCGAACCGCCTGACAATTGCGCCAAACAGTTGTTTTGGCATGGCAAACATACTTTCAGCAGGCTCTGGTTAAACGCTTTGTAGCGCTAACGCAACAGCCAACTGATTCAAGCATTGGACGATACATCCCGACGGGTTTATATCGTAACCAATAACCTCCAGATCACCATGGGTACACACGTGACGAAAGACGAACTGCGCGCCGAACTCGAGCGCCAGGCGCAGCGTTACAAGGAAGTATACGGCGGGGAAGTTATTACCTACGCCGCTCAGCCGGACCCCGAACGCAAGCCTTGGCGCAAAAAAGCCAACCTGCTTGACCAGGCCTTCGAGAAAGAACTCGAGAAGATCGAAAAAGATCTGCAGGCCAAAAGCACCCAAGCCCCCGACTGAGCCCAGGCGAAGCCTGCGACCCAGCTCCGGACTTAGCAGGCCGTTGAAAAATGTAGGCGAGGCCGCCGAGACAAGGCAAAAACAGGCGAAAAAGCGGAGTGTACGAGTTGTACATGAGCATTTTGAGACGCCGCGTCCCGGCCTGTTTTTAACGCCGTATCGGCAACGTAGGTAGTTTTTCAACGGCCTGCTAGCGGCCCTTGCCACCTAGCAAGGACCCCAGCAAGCCACGCACCAGCTGCCGACCGATCTGATTGGCGGCCTGGCGCATCGTCGACTTCAACACCTGGCCAGCCAGGCCGCCGAGCAGGTCGCCCGCGGCACTGCCGATACCGGCGGTCTTACCAGCAGCTGCCGGCTTGTCCTGCTCGGCCTTCTCCCGGGCGGCCTGCTCGGCGCGGGCGCTAAGCAGCTCGTAGGCGGATTCGCGGTCGATGGGTTTGTCGTAACGCCCGAGCAGTGGCGACTGACGGACCAGCGCGACCCGCTCGCTGTCGCTGAGCGGACCGATGCGCGACTGCGGCGGGGCAATGGCCACCCGCTGGACCATGGCCGGCGTGCCCTTCTCCTCCAGCGTGCCGACCAGAGCCTCACCGATACCCAGTTCGGTAAGGGTGGCCAGGGTATCGATCGCGGGATTGGGGCGGAAACCCTCGGCCACCGCGCGCAGGGACTTCTGCTCCTTGGCGGTAAAGGCGCGCAGGCCGTGCTGGATGCGCAGGCCAAGCTGAGCCAGCACCTCATCGGGCAAGTCGCTGGGCGACTGGGTGACGAAATACACCCCGACACCTTTCGAACGGATCAGTCGCACCACCTGCTCCAGGCGTTCCTGCAGGGCTTTCGGGGTGTCGGCGAAGAGCAGATGGGCCTCATCGAAGAACAGCGCCAGCAGCGGCTTGTCGGCATCGCCGCGTTCGGGCAACTGCTCGAACAATTCGGCCAGCAGCCACAGCAGGAAGGTCGCATAAACCTTGGGCGCTTCATGTACCAGGCGGCTGGCATCGAGCAGATGAATCCGCCCGCGGCCGTCGCGGTCCGGGTGCAGCAGGTCTTCCAGCTGCAGCGCCGGCTCGCCGAACAGGGCCTCGGCCCCCTGCTGCTCCAGCCCCGCCAGTTTGCGCAGCAGGGCCTGGGAAGAGGTGGAGGTAAACAGCGCGCTGTCCTCGCCCAGTACCTCGGGGTGGCTTTTCAGATGCGCCAGCAGGGCCTTGAGGTCTTTCAGGTCGAGCAGCAGCAGGCCTTCGCGATCGGCCACCTTGAACGCGGCATAGAGCGCCGCCTGCTGGCTGTCGGTCAGCTCCAGCAACGCGCCGATCAGCAGGGGCCCCATTTCGCTCAGGGTGGTGCGTAACGGATGGCCGCTCTGACCGTGCACATCCCACAGACTCAGCGGGTAGGCCGTCGGCCGATGCCCGAGCCAGGGCATGCTGGCAATCCGCTCGGCCACCTTGCCCTGGGGGCTGCCGACCGCACCCAGGCCGCACAGATCGCCCTTCACATCCGCGGCGAATACCGCCACGCCGGCATCGCTGAAGCCTTCGATCAGCCGCTGCAGGGTCACGGTCTTGCCCGTGCCGGTGGCACCCGCGATCAGGCCATGGCGATTGGCCAGGCGCAACGACTGACTGACCGGCTGCCCATCGACGCCCGCGCCCAGCACAAACTGATTGTTCTCGGCCATATTGCCATCCTCCCGGTTAAAGCTTTACTGCTGGTATGCCGACACAGTTCTTAGCGCCGCATCCCGGCGTAGCGACTGCCTTACATCGGCCAAAGACTGATGCCTGACCTCACTGGACGCAAGAAGCCATGACCAATAACCTGAAGTTCAGCCACAAAATTCTACTCGCGGCCTCCCTGGTGGTGCTCTGCGCTTTTGCCCTGTTTACCCTCTACAACGACTACCTGCAACGCAATGCCATCCGCGCGAATCTGGAAAGCTACCTGCATGAGATGGGCAACGTCACCGCCGGCACCATCCAGAACTGGCTGTCGGGCCGCATTCTACTGGTCGAAAGTACCGCCCAGTCGATTGCCCGCGACGCCTCGACCGACAGCCTGGTCGGCCTGCTCGAACAGAAAGCCCTGACCTCGACCTTTGCCTTCACCTACCTGGGCAGTGCCGAGGGTGCCTTCACCATGCGCCCGGACGAGAAGATGCCGGCGGACTACGACCCCCGCGTGCGCCCCTGGTACAAGGATGCCATGACCGCCGGCGGCACCACCCTGACCGAACCCTATGTGGATGCGGCCACCAGCGAGCTGATCATCACCATCGCCACGCCCGCCAAGGCGGCGGGTGTGGTCGGTGGCGACCTGAGCCTCAACACCCTGGTCGAGATCATCAACTCCCTGGACTTCAATGGCATCGGTTATGCCTTCCTGGTCAGCGCCGACGGCAAGGTCCTGGTGCACCCGGACAAGAGTCTGGTGATGAAGAACCTCAGCGAGATCTTCCCGCAGAACACCCCGCACATCGGCAGTGATTTCAGCGAAGCCCAGGTCAACGGCGAAACCCGCATCCTCACCTTCGCCCCGGTAAAGGGCCTGCCTTCGGTCAACTGGTATGTCGGCCTGTCCGTCGACAAGACCAAAGCCTACGCGATGCTCAGCGAGTTCCGCGCCTCGGCGATCATCGCGACCCTGATTGCCGTGGTGCTGATCATCCTGCTGCTGAGCATGCTGATCCGGGTGCTGATGCAGCCCCTGCTGGTGATGGGCAAGGCCATGGAAGACATCGCCCAGGGCGAGGGGGATCTGACCAAACGCCTGCATATCCAGTCCAATGACGAGTTTGGCCGCCTGGCCACCGCCTTCAACCGTTTCGTCGAGCGGATTCACAGCTCGATTCGTGAAGTTTCCTCGGCCACCAGCCAGGTCAACGAAGTGGCCAAACTGGTGGTCAACGCCTCCAACTCCTCGATGATCAATTCCGACGAACAGGCCAGCCGTACCAACAGCGTGGCCGCCGCCATCAATGAGCTGGGTGCGGCTGCTCAGGAAATCGCCCGCAACGCCGCCGACGCCTCGACCCAGGCCTCGGATGCCCGCGGCCTGGCCGAAGACGGCCGCCAGGTGGTGGAAAAAACCATCGTGGCGATGAACGAGCTGTCGTCCAAGATCAGCGCCTCCTGCAGCAATATCGAGACCCTGAACAGCAAGACGGTGAATATCGGGCAGATTCTCGAGGTGATCAAAAGCATCTCCCAGCAGACCAACCTGCTCGCCCTTAACGCCGCTATCGAGGCCGCCCGCGCAGGCGAAGCCGGCCGCGGCTTTGCCGTGGTCGCCGACGAGGTACGCAACCTGGCCCACCGTACCCAGGAGTCGGCGCAGGAAATCGAGAAGATGATCGAAGAGCTGCAGGTCGGCTCCCGCGAGTCGGTCACAACCATGACCGAGAGCCAGCGTTACAGTGAGGAGAGCGTGGTGATCGCCAACCAGGCCGGCGAACGCCTGGGCAGCGTTACCGCGCGTATCGGTGAGATCGACGGCATGAACCAGTCGGTAGCCACCGCCACCGAAGAACAGACCTCGGTGATCGAATCACTCAACGTAGACATAACCGAGATCAACACCCTCAACCAGGAAGGGGTGGAAAACCTCAACGCCACCCTGCGCGCCTGCGGCGACCTGGAACAACAGGCCTCCAGGCTCAAGCAGCTGGTCGACAGCTTCCGCATTTAACGGACCGCGCAATGCAAACGGGGCACTCCATGAGTGCCCCGTTTTTATTTCGGCTTATCGCTGTCGACCGCCGCCTGTTTATCCCGCTGCAGCTGCCGCCACAACTCGGCGGCCTCGGCAAACTCGGTACCATCCTCCGGGCCCAGGGCCTGCGGATCGTAACGCTGGGTGCAACCCTCGCCCACCACGGGCGGAGCGGTGGCGGTGGCTCGCGTCAGTGGATCATTCATCGCATCGCCCTCCGGCTCAGTGCCTGGCCGCACAGCTCAGACACCTCAGTCCACCAGCAAGCGCCCTTCATCATGCTGGGCGAACTCCTTGACCGCGCGCAGCACATCGCTACGACTGACCTGGCCAACCAGACGGCCATCCTCGACCACCGGCAGACGCCGCCGGCGACCGCGCAGAAAACACTCGGACACCTCGATGATGTCGGCCTCGGGGGAAATGATTTCCACCTCGGTGGTCATATAGGCACTGACGTCGCCCCCCGCGGACTCGTAATAAGCCCCGGAAAGAATGCCACGCAGACAGTCACCCTCGGACAACAGGCCCACCAGATGCCCCTGCCCGTCGACCACCGGCGCGCCGGAGATACGGTGATCCAGTAACCGGTTGATCGCCGTAAACAGATTCATTTCAGGGCGAAAGGTCACCAGATTGCGGGTCATGTAATCGCGCACCTTGATTGACTTGAGCATCAGCGAACTCCTTTGTATGCACTAAACCGGCCCACGACCTACAACTCAGTCAAACACCACAGTCTTGTTATCGTGCACCAGTACTCTGTCTTCTAAGTGATAGCGTAATCCACGGGACAGCACCATTTTTTCCACATCCTTGCCCAGGCGCACCATCTCTTCAATGCTGTCGCGGTGGCTGACCCGTACCACGTCCTGCTCGATGATCGGCCCGGCATCCAACTCTTCGGTGACATAGTGCGAAGTGGCCCCGATCAGTTTGACCCCACGCAGCGAAGCCTGGTGATAAGGCTTGGCCCCGACGAAGGACGGCAGAAAGCTGTGATGGATATTGATCACCCGCTGGGAAAAATCGGCGCACAGCTGCGCGGGAAGAATTTGCATATAACGGGCCAGCACGATGACATCGGCCCGATGCACCTTGACCAGGCGCTCCACTTCATCGAAGGCCGCCTGCTTATTCTGGGCATCGACCGGCACATGGAAGTAGGGAATGTTGTGCCACTCGACCATGCTGCGCAGATCGTCATGATTGGAAATCACACAGGGGATTTCACAATCCAGCTCGTCGCTGTGCCAGCGGTGCAGCAAGTCGGCCAGGCAATGGGACTCGCGGCTGGCCATCAGGACCACACGTTTCTGCTGGGCCGAGTCGGTGACCCGCCACTCCATGGAAAACTCGCGACCAATAGGCGCAAAGGCCTGACGAAAACCGTCCAGATCGAATGGCAGCGAATCGGCGCGAATCTCGTGGCGCATAAAGAACCAGCCACTCTGATTATCCGAGTGGTGACTGGCCTCGGTAATCCAGCCGTTATAGGTGGCCAGAAAGTTACTGACCTTGGCCACGATACCGACCCGATCCGGGCAGGCGATGACCAGTCGAAAAGTGCGCATCTAACACTCCGCCGATTGCATAAAGGCGGCCATTCTAGCTACAGCGCCGGAAAACTGCAGTACTCCTGCACACTGCAGCACGATCGTCCCAGTGAACCGCGACATTTATCGGCCGCGTCACCCTCGATCCGTCCTGCACTATTTAAATGCTGCGGATAACCGCGAATATCCAGCGCCGCGGAAATCCCGGACAACTGCAAGGGATTAATTGCCGATCAATTAGGGCTAATTGAAAAGACCCACTCTGGAAAATTTCGACAAAGCGGTTTACTTGTGAAAAGTGCCTGACTATTATCAACTCACTTAGTCATACTTTTTCGAATATTAAGGTAAGCCACATGTCACTGATCAACGAATACCGCGCCACAGAAGAAGCCATCAAAGAACTGCAAGAGCGCCTGAAAAACCTGTCGCAAGATGACAAGCTGAAAAAAGAACTCGAGTTCGAAGGCAAACTGCGCACCCTGATGGGCGAATATCAGAAGTCCCTGCGCGACATCATTGCCATGCTCGACCCGGATGCCAAGAGCAGCAAAGCGACCCGCGCAGCCAAGCCCGCAGGCACCAAGCGCGCGCGCAAGGTCAAGCAGTACAAGAACCCGAACAGCGGTGAAGTGATCGAAACCAAAGGCGGCAACCACAAGACCCTGAAAGAGTGGAAAGCCAAGTGGGGCAGCGACGTGGTAGAAGGCTGGGCAACCCTGCTGGACTAAGCAGCGGCCCAAGCAGCCAATAAAAAACGCCAGCATTGCTGGCGTTTTTTATTGGCTGGAGCACAGCGATTGGCTACCGTCTTTTACCCGCTACAGGGCATAACGCTGACGCAACTGTTCGGCATAGTTACGCCACTCGCTTAACACCGCCTGCTGCTCGCTCGGTACTCCATCGAATACGGCGTCCAGGGCCTGGGTAAAATCCGCCAGGGTATTGGGCGCGCCATATTCCGCCTGACTTAAACGTTGCCGGCAGAATACCTGCCACTGCTGCCGCTCGGCCTCACTCAAACTCGCGGGAAAGTTGCGCGCCCGGTAGCGAAACAGCAACGCCGGCAAACGTCCATCGTCAAATGGCCAGGCCTGCTGACCGAGGCGCTGTGGGTCGGCCAGCCGCACCTGTTCACATAAGCGCCGGTCACGATCGCCGATAAAGCCCTCATACAACTGTTGTTCCGGGTCCGGGTTCGGCGCGAATTGCTCCTCGCCATACACCTGGGCGAGTTTGTCCTGCCACTGCGCCGCCTGCGTGCGCAATTGCTCGGCGCGGGCCTGATAGCCGGGCATATCCAATTGCAGGCGCTGAATATCGGCATCACGCAATACCGACAAAGGGGCCAATACCGGACAACGGTTGATATGCAGCAACTTCAGCGGTACCGGCAACTCGCCTTCGGCCAATTGCTCGCGGCGGGTATACAAACGCTGCTTCAGGGTGGCCGCTGATTCATCGAGCAGGGGCGAAATATCGCCATGCAGGTCGCACACGATCAGCGCATTGCGATTGCGCGGGTGCCAGGCCAGGGGCAAGACCAGGGCCAGATAATGCCGGGCACCGGCAAAGCGCCCGGAGACATGCACCAAGGGCTGCAACAGGCGCACCTGATCGAGCACCCGCTGTTTGCTGCGCAACTGGTACAGGTAGTCATACAGTCTGGGTTGCTTGCTGCGCAGTAGTCGAGCCAGGGCGATGGTCGCGCGCACATCGGACAGGGCATCGTGGGCCTGGCCATGGGCAATGCCGTTGGCTGCGGTCAGGCGCTCCAGCTTGAGCGTCACGCGGCCGTCCTCTTCGGGCCAGACAATGCCTTCGGGGCGCAGTGCATAGGCACTGCGCACCAGGTCGATCAGGTCCCAGCGGCTGTTACCGCCTTGCCATTCGCGGGCATAGGGATCGAAAAAGTTGCGATACAGGCTGTAGCGCGTCACCTCATCGTCGAAACGCAGGCTGTTGTACCCCACCCCACAGGTGCCTGGCTGCGCCAGCTCGGCATGTATCCGGGTCATGAATTCGGCCTCACTCAAGCCCTGCTCGGCCAGCCGACTCGGAGTGATGCCGGTGACCAGGCACGCCGCCGGATGGGGCAGGATGTCCTCGCTGGGCTGGCAGTAGATATTCAGCGGCTCGCCGATTTCGTTGAGGTTTTCGTCGGTGCGAATCCCGGCCACCTGCAGCGGGCGGTCGCGACGCGGGTCGATGCCAGTGGTTTCGTAGTCGTACCAAAAAAGACTGGAGCTCACGGTTTTGTCCTGAGTGGGAGGCAAGGGCAGTCTAACAGGCCCATCGAGCCAAGGCCCTCCAAGGCCGGCACGCCGTGTCGGGGCCGGGCGCTTGTAGACGGGCCAAGCCGCGGCTAGAGTAGCCCCCTTACAGCCTCACTCTTGAACAATGCTACCCGCACCACAATAAAGCCCTCTCGCACCGGGTCGGCTGACTGACCCGGTTGCTTCCCTGTCCGCTGCTGGCTAGCATCGGGCTTTCCTCGACGCAGTCTGCCGATGCCGCTCAGTTCAATCACTTATCCAGCCGCCGCCCAACGCCCGTTGCTGGATACCCGCTATCAAGTGGAAACCCCGGAAGGCATCGACCTGATCCTACGCCCAGCCGGCCTGGTAGCGCGTGCCCTGGCCTTCGCCATCGACCTGCTGATTCGCGGTGCGCTGCTGGCCGTGCTGTTTGCCGTACTGGCCCTGCTAGGCCAATTCGGCATGGGCCTGGGTACCATCCTGCTGTTTCTGGTGACCTGGTGGTACATGGTGCTGTTCGAGGTGCTCAACCAGGGCCGCTCGCCAGGTAAGCAGCTGATGGGGCTGCGGGTGATCCATGACGACGGCACGCCCGTCGGCTGGTCGGCGTCGCTGATCCGCAACCTGCTGCGCTTCGTCGACATGCTGCCGTTTGCCTATACCCTGGGCATTCTCAGCTGCCTCAATCATCCGGCCTTCAAGCGCCTGGGCGATATCGCCGCCGGCACCCTGGTGGTGTACCGCGACAACGCCCCGAGCGTGCCCAAACTGCCGGCGGCCGAGCCCCTGCGTGCGCCCTTCAGCATGGACCTGAGCGAACAACGCGCCCTGCTCGGCTTCGCCGAACGCGCCGAAGCCCTCTCCAGCGCGCGCCGCCTGGAATTGGCGGGGATACTGGCCGAACCGCTGCAGGTGCCGCCCGAACAGGCCGAGCAACGGATCAATGGCATCGCCCGCGGCCTGCTGGGGCCGACATGAAGCAGAGTCTTTTCGAAAGCCAGCACCAAAGCGCCTGGCAGGCCTTCAGCGGGCAACTCGACGCCCTCGAACGCGGCAAGGCCGACAACCAGCAGTGCCAGAGTTTCGCCGCCGACTACCGCCGCCTGTGCCAGCACCTGGCCCTGGCCCAGAGCCGCGGCTACAGCAGCCACCTGATCGAGCATCTGCAGCAACTGGCCATGCGCGGCCACCAGCAGTTCTATCGCCACCGCAGCCCCCTGGGTGGGCAGCTGCTCGGCTTTATCCTGGCCGGTTTCCCGCGCCTGGTGCGCGCCGAATGGCGTTTCGTGGTGGCCGCCAGCCTGCTGTTCTTCGGCAGCCTGCTGGCCATGGGCCTGCTGGTCTACCTGGTACCCGAGCTGGTCTACAGCCTGATCGGCACCGAGCAGGTGGCCGAGATGGAGCAGATGTACGACCCCGACGCCCGGCGTATCGGCCGCTTCGGCGAGCGCGACTCCGGCGACGACTGGATGATGTTCGGCTACTACATCATGAACAATATCGGCATCGCCTTTCAGACCTTTGCCAGCGGTCTGCTGCTGGGTCTGGGCAGCCTGTTCTTCCTGCTGTTCAACGGCCTGATGATTGGCGCGGTGGCCGGCCACCTGACGCAGATCGGCTACGGCGAAACCTTCTGGTCCTTCGTGATCGGCCACGGTGCCTTCGAACTGACCGCCATCGCCCTGGCCGGTGCCGCCGGCCTGAAACTGGGCTGGGCGCTGCTGGCACCCGGCCGCCTGCCCCGCGGCGAGGCTCTGCGCCTGGCGGCCGGGCACAGTGTGCGGTTGATCGGCGGAGTGATCCTGTTCCTGCTGCTGGCCGCCTTTATCGAGGCCTACTGGTCGTCCATGAGCCTGGCCAGCCCAGTGATTAAATACTGGGTGGGGGCCGGCCTCTGGTTGCTGGTGCTGAGCTATCTGCTGCTGGCCGGCCGAGGTGCCCATGCGCCTGACTGATGCCAGCGTGGCCATTCGCCCGCGCAGCGCCTGGGAAGCCATGGACCTCGGAATCCTGCTGGCCAAGCAGCATGCCGGCCTGCTGATGGCCAGCTGGGCGCTGGTCACCCTGCCGATTTTCGCCCTGTTGTGCGCGCTGCTGTGGCAGTACCCCAGCTGGGCAGTGCTGCTGTTCTGGTGGCTGAAACCGGCCTTTGAACGCCTGCCGCTGTATATCCTCTCCCACGCCCTGTTCGGGGCCACTCCCAGCCTGAAGCAGGCGCTCCGAGCCCTGCCCGGGTTGCTCAGGCCACAACTGCTGGCCAGCCTGACCTGGCGACGCCTGAGCCTGACACGCAGCTTCGACCTGCCGGTGATGCAGCTCGAAGGTCTGGCCGGCAAGGAGCGCAACCAGCGCCTGATCGTCCTCGGCCAACGCGACGCCGGCGGTGCCAGCTGGCTGACCCTGGTCGGCATCCACCTGGAAATGGCGCTGTGGTTCGGCCTGATCGGCCTGTTCTATATGCTCCTGCCGGCACAGGTCGAACTCGACTGGAGCTGGCAAAGCCTGATCGATGCCGGCAGCGGCGACTGGCTCTGGCTGGAGCACCTGTCCAACCTGCTCTATGTGCTGATCCTGATCATCTGGGAGCCCGTCTACGTCGCCTGCGGTTTCACCCTCTACCTGAACCGTCGCACCACGCTGGAAGCCTGGGACATCGAACTGGTGTTCCGCCGCCTGCGCCAGCGCCTGAGCGGCATCGCCTCGGCCCTGCTGCTGGCTGCCGGCCTGTTGCTGCTGCAACTGCCCAATAGCGCCATGGCGGCCGCCAGCAGCTGCCCGCTGCCGGTTGAAGACCCCATGGGCCCGCAGGCACCGCGCCTACTCAAGCAACCCCTGAACAGCCAGGCGGCGCAGCAGAGCATCGCCCAACTGCTCGACCAGCCACCCTTCGAACACCACGAGAGCGTGACCCGCTGGCGTTTGGGCGACGCCGCCGAGGAGCCCGACGAAGCGGATGCCGAAGCCCTGCGCGAGTGGCTGGAAAGGTTCTTCAAACTCAGCGAAATGTGGAAAAGCGTCGAGGCCGTGGCGCTGTTCTTTGAGGTATTGTTGTGGGCCGCCCTGTTCAGCCTGATCGCCTGGCTGCTGTGGCGTTATCGCGAATGGCTGCGCACCTTTGCCGGGCGCTTCAACCTGCCCCGCCTCCACCAGCCTGCGCCACCCGAGCAGTTGTTCGGCCTGGAAGTAACCCCCCAGAGCCTGCCAGCGGATATCGCTGGCGAGGTTGAACGGCTCTGGGACGAACAGCCCCGCGCCGCCCTGGGCCTGCTCTACCGCGCCCTGCTCAGCCGCATGTTGCATGAGCAGCGGCTGCCGCTGAAAAGCTCGCACACCGAAGCCGAAGTGCTGCGCCTGGTGCAGGGCCTCGAGCAGGCGCAGCTGAGCCGCTTCAGCCAGGCGCTGACACAGCACTGGCAAAACCTCGCCTACGGCCATCGCCTGCCCCCGGCGGCGCTCAAACAGAGCCTGTGCACTGCCTGGCGCAAGCTGTTCGAACCAGGGGTGCAAGCATGACCCGGCGCACCCAGTTGCTGCTCGGCATCGCCCTGCTGCTGGCCCTTGGCTGGCTCGGCAGCTACCTGCTGGGCCGCCTCGAACCCTACGAGGAAACCATCAGCCACGGCCCCGATCCAGAAGCCCAGGCCAACCCCTACCTGGCCGCCGAACACTTCCTGCGTCTACAGGGCCTGCAGGTGCAACGCGCCGATGGCCTGGAGGTATTGCACGACCTGCCGAGCGTCGGGCAGACCCTGCTGCTGCTCGCCGATCGCACCCGCATGACGCCGAAACAGGCCGAACGCCTGCTGGCCTGGACGGCCAAGGGCGGGCATCTGCTGTTTGTCGCCGAGCGGCTGTGGGACGAGGAAGACGGCAAAAGCGGCGACCTGCTGCTCGACAGCCTGGGTATCCAGCAATACCAGAGTGAAGAACTCGACGAAGACGAGGCCGACACAGAGGCTGATGACGCCAATCCTGTCGAACAAGCCCCAGCAGAGGCAGACAAGCCGGCCGAAGACGACAACCCCTACCCGGAGCTGACCCAGCTCTATCTGGAAAACGAGGAGGCTCCGGCCTACTTCGGCTTCGACACCGACTTCCACCTCTACGATGCCGAGAACCGCGCACATGCCTGGGCCAACAGCGATGCCGCCACCCACCTGCTGCAGCTCTACCACGGCGACGGCCTGATCAGCGTGGTCAGCGACAGCTGGATCTGGCAGAACCAGGCGATCGGCGAATACGACAACGCCTGGCTACTCTGGTACATGAGCCAGGACAGCCAGGTGACCCTGCTCTACCGCGCCGAACGGGACGACCTGTTCAGCCTACTGCTGCGTCATTTCCCCTTGGCCCTGACGGCCCTGGCGCTGCTCCTGGCGTTCGCCCTGTGGCACCTGGGCATGCGCCAGGGGCCGCTGCAACAGCCTGCCAGCCGCAACCGTCGACAACTGCAGGAACACCTGCGCGGCAGCGCCGACTTCCTCCTCCGTCACGGCGGCCAGCGCAGCCTGCTGCAAGGCCTGCAACAGGACATCCTGCGCCGTGCACGGCATCGTCATCCCGGCTTCGAACGCCTCGGCGTCGCCGAACAATGGCAGGCCCTCAGCCGTCTGAGCCGCAAGCCGTCCAGCTTTATCAGCCACGCCATGCGGCCGTTGCCCACGCAACGGCTGAGCGCCGCCGACTTCACCCGCCAGGTCGCCAACCTGCAAACCCTCAGGAATGCCCTATGAGCGAATACACACCCGAACAGCCGGTCAGCGAACTCGACCCCGCTGCCGTAGCCGCCGAGCCAGCCGCGCCTGAAGCAGCGGTCGTGCCCCCCGCCGCCGCCGCACCGGCAGCCGCGGCCAACCCGAACCAGCAGCGCCAGCGCGCCAGCCAGCTGGCCCAGGCGCTGCGCGCCGAACTGCAGAAGGCCCTGATCGGCCAGACGGCGGTGATCGACGACGTGCTCAGCGCCCTGATCGCCGGCGGCCATGTGCTGATCGAAGGTGTGCCCGGCCTCGGCAAGACCCTGCTGGTACGCGCCCTGGCGCGCTGCTTCGGCGGCGAGTTTGCGCGTATCCAGTTCACCCCGGACCTGATGCCCAGCGATGTCACCGGCCACGCCGTGTACGACATGCAGAGCGAGCAGTTCAAGCTGCGCAAGGGCCCGGTGTTCACCAACCTGCTGCTGGCCGACGAAATCAACCGCGCCCCGGCCAAGACCCAGGCCGCCCTGCTGGAAGTCATGCAGGAACGCCAGGTCACCCTGGAAGGCCGCGCCCTCGGCGTGCCGCTGCCCTTTATGGTGCTGGCCACGCAGAACCCGATCGAGCAGGAAGGTACCTACCCGCTGCCGGAAGCCGAGCTGGACCGCTTTATGCTCAAGCTGCGCATGGACTATCCCGAGCAGAGCGAAGAGCTGAACATGGTGCGCCAGGTGGCCCGTTCGAGCAAAGCCGACATGCTCGAAGTCACCCCGCTGCGCACCCTGCTGCAGGCCCGCGACGTGCAGGCCCTGCAGAAGATCGCCAGCGACCTGCCGATCGACGAGCAGGTACTCGACTACGCCGTGCGCATCGCCCGCGCCACCCGCAGCTGGCCGGGCCTGAGCATCGGGGCCGGGCCACGCGCCTCGATCGCCCTGGTGCGTTGCGGCCGTGCCCGCGCCCTGCTGCGCGGCGGCGACTTCGTACTCCCCGACGATATCAAGGGCTGCGCCCTGGCCGTGCTGCGCCACCGTGTACGGCTGTCGCCGGAGCTGGATATCGAAGGCCTGGCGGTGGATCAGGTACTGCAACAACTGCTCGACCAGGTACCGGCACCGCGTCTATGAATCCGACCGGGATAAAGCCATCGCCGCTGCTGCTGGCCCTGCTGGCCGGCCTGCTCGTCCTGGGCATCGTCCTCGGGGTGTGCAGCGCCCTGGCCGTGACACTGCCGGCCAGCTTCGCCACGCTGAGCTGGGGCCTGCTGCTGGCGTTGCTCGGCCTGGCCCTGGTCGACGTCCTGCGCCTGCGCCGGTTGCCCTCGCCGCGCCTCGAACGCCAGCTGCCCGGCAACCTGCCCCTGGGCCGCTGGAGCGAAGTACAACTGTGCCTGCATCACGACTATGGCAACGCCCTGCAGGTGCAGCTGTTCGACCACCTGCCCGGGGAGATGGCCTTCGAGCACCTGCCGCTCAGGATCGATCTGCATCCGGGGGAAATGACCCGCACCAGCTACCGGGTCCGGCCGCTGCAACGCGGGCATTTCCACTTCCCCCAGTGTGAAGTCAGCCTGCCGAGCCCCATGGGCTTGTGGCGCGCCCGGCGTTACCTGCCGGTCAGCGGCGAAACCCGCGTCTACCCGGATTTCGCCCGCCTGTATGGCGCGCAGTTGATGGCGGTGGACGACTGGATCAGCCAGCTCGGAGTGCGCCAGCAACCGCGTCGCGGCCTGGGCCTGGAGTTTCACCAGCTGCGCGAATTTCGCGACGGCGACACCCTACGGCAGATCGACTGGAAGGCCACCGCGCGCAAGCGCACGCCGATTGCCCGCGAATACCAGGACGAGCGCGACCAGCAGATCATCTTCCTGCTCGACTGCGGGCGGCGCATGCGCAGCCAGGACGGCGAGCTGTCGCACTTCGACCACGCCCTCAATGCCTGCCTGCTGCTCAGCTACGTGGCCCTGCGCCAAGGCGATGCGGTGGGCCTGGCGACCTTTGCCGGCGAGCACAACCGCTTCCTGGCCCCGGTCAAGGGTCAGGCCCAGCTCAATGTGCTGCTCAACGCCCTTTACGACCTGCACTGCACCCAGCAGCCGGCGGACTTCGCGGCCGCCGTCGACAACCTGCTCAGCCGTCAGCGTCGCCGCGCCCTGGTGGTGCTGGTAACCAACCTGCGCGATGAGGACGATCAGGCGCTGCTCGGCGCGGTCAAGCGCCTCAGCCGCCAGCACCGGGTACTGGTCGCCAGCCTGCGCGAAGAAGTGCTCGACAGCCTGCGGCAGCGGCCGGTGGAGGATTTTTCCGCGGCCCTGGACTACTGCGGCACCCTGGATTACCTCAACGCCCGCGCCGGCCTGCATGAACGCCTGAGCGCCCACAAGGTGCCCGTATTGGATGCCCGCCCCAGTGAGCTGGGCCCGCAACTGGTGAGCAGCTATCTGGCCTGGAAAAAAGCCGGGGTACTGTAAGAACCAGCCTCGCCCCCGGGTAGGGTGCGCCGTGCGCACCGACGCTGGCCACGAGTTGTTGCTGCGCACGACGGCAGGCTAGAGCGCAGCATCTGCACGCAGCGCCTCTTCAGCCCCGCTATAGCCAGGTCACCTGCTGCTCCAGGGGAAAGCGCAGGCGCGGGTTATACACGCCCTTGTCACCCTGTTTGCCCACCGCCAGCAGCATGATCGGCAGGGCCTGGCGCGGGATGTTCAGGGTCTTGCGCAAGCGCACTTCATCGAAGCCTTCCATAGGGCAGGTGGCATAGCCATGGCTCTGGAACGCCAGCATCAGGTTCTGCGCCGCCAATGCCGTGGATTTGACCGCCCAGATACGCATCTGCGCACGGCTGTTGGGCGTGCGCATCAACGGCTTGCGTAACGCGGCCACCCGCAGCAACAGGCGCTTGCACAGGCCGAGCAAACCGAAGGGGCCCTGGTTGTACTGAAAGGGGGCGGTCTTGCGGTAGAAATGGCGGATACGCGCCGGCACCTCGGGCTCAGGCCAATAGTCGATGATGTTCTGACAGGCCTGTTTCCAGGTATCGGGACGGGCCAGCACGGCAATCAGCAGCGGAGCCTTGGCGGCGTTCTGGCTCATGCACACGGGGTGCAGTTTCGCCAGCAGGGCCGGCTCGCGGATCACCT
>Ga0209343_10003700_pt1 | contig 19141 bp, 15 predicted proteins | sample RifCSPlowO2_02_FD_184026 | JGI IMG/M metagenome (GOLD analysis project Ga0209343, IMG submission 184026) | Groundwater microbial communities from Rifle, Colorado - Rifle CSP2_plank lowO2_0.2 (SPAdes) (version 2) | ecosystem: Environmental > Aquatic > Deep subsurface > Groundwater | place... | reverse complement strand
AACGCCGGCAGCAGCTGCTGGAGGTTCTCGCCGGAGGCGGAAATACCGAGGATATGCTTGAGCTGGCCGACCGCGATGAGAATCCCGGAGGCGCTGATAAAGCCGGAGATCACCGGATGGCTGAGGAAGTTGGCGACGAAGCCCAGGCGCAGCAGGGCCATGCCGGCGAGCAGCAGCCCGGACAGCAGCGCCAGCAGCATGGCGGCGCCGACGTACTCGGCGCTGCCGGCGGGAAATAACGGCCCCAGGGTGGCGGCGGTCATCAGCGACACCACCGCCACCGGGCCGACCGCCAGGGTGCGGCTGGAGCCGAACAGGGCATAGGCCAGCAGCGGCAGGATGCTGGCATACAGCCCGGACACCGGCGGCAGGCCGGCGAGCATGGCGTAGGCCAGGCTCTGCGGAATCAGCATCAGGGTGACGATCAGCGCCGCCAGGCCATCCTGCGCGGCAGTGGCGCGGTTGTAGCGCCGCCCCCAGTCGAGGCAGGGCAGCCAGCGGCGCAGGCTCATTTACCTTTCTCCTGTTCGAAGTTGCAGGCGGCCGGCGCGTCCACCGGCAAGGGATCATGCGGCAGGCGCTTGGGCGCGGCCAGCCACTCGTGGCCCCGCAGCATCAGGTCGAAATAGATGCGCGGCATCAGCTTGACCTTCAGCTCCCAGGCCAGTCGGCGCGGCACGGTGGGATCGAGGGGAAAGGTCGGCAGCAGCTTGCCGCCATAGCCGAACTCGGCCAGCACCACCTTGCCCCGCTCCACCGTCAGCGGGCAGGAACCATAGCCATCGTAGAGCGCACGCGGGCCACGCCCGGCGAGCACCGCGAGGACGTTTTCGGCCACCACCGGTGCCTGTTTGCGCACCGCCGCGGCGGTCTTGGCATTGGGCGCGGCGCACACATCGCCGAGGCTGAAGATATTGCCGAAGCGCGGATGGCGCAGGGTTTCATGGTCGGCCTCGAGCCAGCCGTCGGCATTCGCCAGCGGGCTCTGGCGGATGAACTCGGGCGCCCGCTGCGGCGGTACCACATGCAGGAAATCGAAGTCTTTTTCCACCACGCTGGCCTTGCCCTCGGCATCCACCTGTTTGAACCAGGCCTTGTGCGCCGGGCCATCGACCGCGGTCAGGGTGTGGTTGAAGTTGAGCCGCGCGCCATAGCGCTCGACGTACTGCATCAGCGGTGGCACGAAGTCGGCGACACCGAACAGCACGCCACCGGCCGAGCAGAACTCCACCTCGATATCCTCTAGCACGCCCTGTTTCTGCCACCAGTCGCAGGACAGGTACATGGCCTTCTGCGGCGCGCCGGCGCACTTGATCGGCATCGGCGGCTGGGTGAACAGCGCACGACCGCGGCGCAGGTTCTGCACCAGCTGCCAAGTATAGGGCGCCAGCTCGAACTGGTAGTTGGAGGTCACGCCATGCTTGCCTAGGGTGTCCCTCAATCCTTCAATGCCATCCCAGTCAAGACTGAGGCCAGGACAGACGATCAGGGCGCGGTAGCCGACGCGGTTGCCGTCCTCCAGCACCACGCGCTGCTGCTCCGGCTCGAAGCCGGCCACGGCGGCGTGCAGCCACTGCGCACCATGGGGAATGCAGCGGGCCATCGGCCGTTCGGTCTGCGCGCGGTCGAACACGCCGGCCCCGACCAGGGTCCAGCCCGGCTGGTAGTAGTGCTGCTCGCGCGGCTCGATCAGCGCGATGCGCAGCTGCGGATTGCGCCGCAGCAGGCTGGCGGTCACCGCGCAGCCGGCCGCGCCACCGCCCACCACCAGCACGTCGTAGCGCTGGGTTGGCGCCAGCGGGGCGGTGTCGGCGGCGGCCTGCGGCGCCTGCTGCCAGCGCTGCTGCAGGCGGGGCAACAGGCCGGACAGGTCATAGCCGACGTCCTTGGCGGTGGCCAGCAAGACCTCGGGGTCGAGGTGACGGGCCTCGCTCAGCGCCCACAGGCTGCTCGAGCGGGTGCCGGTTCGGCAGAAGGCCAGGACCGGGCCGCGCACCTGCTCGAGCAACTCGGCAAAGGCCGCCACATCGTCCTCGCCGATCTGCCCGGAGATCACCGGCTGGTAGTGATAGTCCAGACCGCTGGCACGGGCGGCGGCCTCGATCTCGGCCGAGCTGGGCTGACCCTCGCCTTCGCCATCCGGCCGGTTGTTGATCACACTGCGGAAGCCGGCTGCCGCCAGGGTGCCCATGTCGCCGGGTTGCAACTGGGCCGCCACGGCAATGAACGGCGACAAGCGCTTGAGCGAATCCATGAGCGTCTCCTCAAAGCACGTCGAGGGGGATTTTCAGGTAGCGGGTGCCGTTGTCCTCGGGCGGCGGCAGCTGGCCGGCGCGCATGTTCACCTGCACCGACGGCAGGATCAGGGTCGGCATGCCCAGGGTGGCGTCACGCGCGCTGCGCATGGCGACGAAATCGTCCTCGCTGACCCCTTCGTGCACATGCACGTTGTGCGCGCGCTCCTCGGCCACCGTGGTTTCGTTGAGGAACTCCTCGCGCCCCGGCGCCTTGTAGTCATGGCACATGAACAGGCGGGTCTGCTCCGGCAAGTCGAACAGTTTGCGGATCGAGCGGAACAGCACCCGGGCGTCGCCACCGGGAAAGTCGCAGCGGGCGGTGCCGTAGTCGGGCATGAACAGGGTGTCGCCAACGAAGGCGGCATCGCCGATCACATAGGTCAGACAGGCCGGGGTATGCCCGGGCGTATGGATGACGCGGGCCTCGATGGTGCCGACCTGGAAACGCTCACCGTCGGCGAACAGGCGGTCGAACTGGCGGCCATCGGTGGCGAACTCGGGCCCGGCATTGAACAGCTTGCCGAAGGTGTTCTGCACCACGGTGATCTGCTCGCCGATGGCCAGCTGGCCACCCAGCTCGCGCTTGAGGTAGAGCGCCGCGGACAGGTGGTCGGCGTGCACATGGGTTTCCAGCAGCCAGTCGACCTTCAGGTCCTGCTCGCGCACATAGGCAATCAGGCGATCGGCGTTCTGGTGCGAGGTGCGGCCGGCGGCCGGATCGTAGTCGAGTACCGAGTCGACGATGGCGCAGCGCTGGGTCGCCGGGTCGCTGACCACGTAGCTGTAGGTGAAGGTGGCGGGATCAAAAAAAGCTTCTACGTGCGCTTGCATGGTGACGGTCCTCTTTTGACATACCCCTAGGGGTATTTAATTAAGGATTATCGTAACTGTTTTTTGGTTCTATGCTTAGAATTAATAGTCATATGAAGTTGACTCCTTCTTCCGCCCCGCCCTATGCCGCGCCAACGCCTCTCACTGCGGCCGCCTTTTGTGCAAAACGAAAACGGGCGCCATGCAAGCGCCCGTCATCTGCGCATCGGCCAACCGGCTCAGAGGTTGTGAAAGAATCGAAGGCCGTCGCGAGGGCGCCGTCGGGTGAGCGCAACGCAGTTGCAGCCGCCCGGCGACGGTCACAGCAGGCAAGCGATTTTTTCACAGCCTCTCAGGAGCGCTTGCAGGTATTGATGCCCAGCAACGCATACGCCGGGCACATGCGGAACAGGCCGGTGGCCAGCGGCACGACGCCGATCCAGCCCCACAGGCCGATGGTGCCGCTCAGGCTCAGGCCAATCAGAATCAAGCCGACGGCGATGCGCAGGCTGCGGTCGATGGTGCCAACGTTGGTTTTCATGATGATCTCCAGATTTAATGGCTGCGCCGGCGTTCCAGCGCGGTGAACAACAGCATCCCGGCCAGCATGGCCAGAACGAAAACGCTGACCTGCCAATGGCCGCTGAGCAGAATGGCCAGCGCCGGTCCCGGGCAGATCCCGGCAATGCCCCAACCGATGCCGAAGACCAGGCTGCCGCCGATCAGCCGCGGATCCAGCTCGCGTTTGGCCGGTATCTGCATCGGCGCGCCGAGCAACGACTGCGCGCGGCCCTTGGCCCAGGCCAGCGGCCCCGCGGCGACCGCGATGGCGCCAACCATCACCAGCGCCAACGACGGATCCCAGGCTCCCGCCAGATCGAGGAAGCCCAAGACCTTGGTCGGGTTGGCCATGCCGGCCAGCAACAGACCTATGCCGAACAGCAAGCCGGCCAGCAATGCAGTCAGTTTGCGCATGTTCAACCCCCCAACAGATGACGCAGGACAAAGACCGTGACGAAACCGGCGGCCATGAAGGTGAAGGTCGCCACCAGCGAACGCGGCGATAGCCGGGAAACGCCACAGACACCATGGCCACTGGTACAGCCGGAGCCGTAGCGGGTGCCCACACCGACCAGCAGGCCGGCCACCAGCAAGCCCAGCCAGCCACTCTGGAATTCGATCGTCGGCAGCACGCTGAACAGCCCCCAGACCAGCGGCGCCAGCAGCAGACCGAGGAGGAACAGGCCCTTCTCCGCCCGGCCCTCGCCGCCCTCCAGGACCGAACCGAGCAAGCCGCTGATGCCGGCGATGCGGCCGTTGAACAATACGAACAGGCTGGCGGCCAGGCCGATCAGCGCCCCGCCCGCAAGTGAGCTCCAGGGCGTGAAATTCAACCAGTCGATGGCGACCCCGTCGATACTCATGAGGTTTCTCCTGCGCAGAACAACTGGTACAGCGTATTGATCACCGCCAGGGCGGCCGGGCTGCTGATCCGGTAGTGGATCTGCTTGCCTTCGCGACGGGTTTCCACCAGCCCTTCGCGGCGCAATACCGCTAACTGCTGGGACAGCGTCGGCTGCTGGATGCCGAGCAGGCTTTCCAGCTCACTGACGTTGCGCTCGCCTTGCGAGAGCTGGCAGAGCAGCAGCAGGCGGTCGGGATTGGCCAAGGCCTTGAGCAACTGTCCGGCCGCATCGGCGTTGGCGCGCAGCTGCTGGATATCGAGTGTCTGTGCGGGAGCGTTCATGGGGCAAGCCTTCAGTTAACCTAAAGACAATATATTTTTTTATATATTATTATGCAAGCAGAAATCCGCTCCCCTCTCCTGGCAAGAGTTGGCTCGTGATACCAGCCGCCAGGGGGTGCTGCGCATTGCTCGCCAGCTCTCGTAGGATGTGGCGGGCCGCGTAGGTTTGAGCGCAGCGATAGCCATCGACGATCGATCACCGCTCGGTGGCTGCCGGAACACACTCCCGGATTTCGCTGGCGCTCGCCCAGGCTGCGCTATGCAACGTTAACGGCTACAGCTCATGAAAAAGCCCGGAACAGAGTCCGGGCTTTTGCTGTTTCACGGCTGAACAGGATGCAACTGATCAGCCATGCTCGACAGCCCCGCTAACCACGGGGCGCCGGTCAGAACAGCGGCAGGGTGTAGCTGACGATCAGGCGGTTTTCGTCGATGTCGTTGGTGAAGTTGGAACGCACCATGGCATTGCGCCAGCGCACGCCCAGATTCTTCAGCGCGCCTTCCTGGAATACATACATCAACTCGGTATCGCGCTCCCATTCCTTGCCGTCGCCGGCAGCGCCCAGATCGACGTTGTCGCCAGTCAGGTAGCGGGTCATGAAGGTCAGGCCGGGGATGCCGACGCTGCCAAAATTGAAGTCGTAACGCGCCTGCCAGGACGTCTCGTCCTTGTTGGCGAAATCGCTGATCTGAACATAGTTGACCAGGAATGGGTCGGTGCTAGCGGCCAGGTAGGCAAAACCGGTGTCGCCGCTCATCTTCTGATAGCCGAGGCCGAATTTATGGCCACCCAGGCCATAAGTGACCATCGCCCCGAATGCATTGTTGTCGACATTGCTGCGACCATCATCGGTGGAGCGGGCATAACGCAGGTCGGTCTTCAGGCTCTGACCTTCACCCAGCGGCAACGAGTGCACCAGATTGAAAGAGTTCTGCTTATACAGATCCTCCAGGTTGGAGTAGTAATAGGCGCCCGTCAGTTCCTTGTTGAGCTGGTAGGTGCCACCGAGAAACTGGAAGGCATCGGTAGTCGAGTCGCCAGTAACGGCAATGCCGCGACGACCGCCGGTGGTCATCGACAAATCTTCGAAATCGCTCGAGTTACGATTATTGACCTCGGTTACATAACCGCCATCCAGAATCAGGCCTTCGATTTCCTGGGACAGCAACTGCCCGCCCTTGAATACCTGCGGAGTCAGACGGCTGTCGCTGGAGGCGATGGCCATGTTCTTGAACTGCATGCTGCCGACGCGCAGGGTAGTCTTCGACAGCTTGGCTTTGCCGGCCACCGCCAGATCGGAAGAATAGTCTTGCGAGCCGCCCGAGCGGTCAGGCACCAGCAACCCACTGCCCGAAGTGCCGTCACCGGAATCCAGCTTGAAGCCGAGCATGCCGATGGTGTCGATACCGAAACCGACTGCGCCCTCGGTATAGCCGGAGTCCATGCGCAGGATAAAGCCTTGCGCCCATTCCTCTTGTTTGGCCTGGCTGGGGGTGGGGTCACTTGCCTGACGGAAGTCGCGATTGAAATAGAAGTTGCGCAGCTCCAGGCTGGCCTTGCTGTCCTTGATGAACTCAGCGTTGGCGACGTGGCTCAGGGTCAAGCCCAGGGTGCCGGCGGCTACGGCCAGCGCCAGGGAGGTCTTTCTCATTATGGTTTTCTCCAGTGTTTTTATGGGTGGCACATCGGCACGGGCGCAGGCTTCGACCACGAAGAAACAGGCACGCGCCGAATTCGTTGATTCACCCCGCGGACCTCGCCAGTCGGGCAGCCGAACAGGCGCCAGAGCGAGCGGGCCAACGCTGGGCGAACAGAAATCAGGGGTGCGCGGTGCCGCGCCGAGCAAACATCAAGGGAACAGGCGGATCGTCAGCCAGACGGAAGCAGTTCATCGGCGGCTCTCTTCATTTTTATTGTGTGCCGGCCCTGCAGGCCGGTCGGTGCGTCGAAGAGCCTTGAGCAGATACCGTGCCAGTCGCCCAGCGCCAAGCAGCAACACCTCTAGCCCGCCACTTTGGCGGAAGCCCACGGATTCCATTACGGAGTTGTGCGAAGGATGAACAGGCGGATTATTGCCGACGGCTAGGGCGTTCACGGCGGATTTTCGCCAATTGCGCCCTGCGCGTCAGCCGAGCACGATCTGGTTCTTGCCCTGCCGTTTGGCCTGGTACATCGCCGCATCGGCGCGGGCGAAAAGGGCATCCAGACTGAGGTCGTCACCGTGCAGACTGGTCAGGCCCTGACTCACCGTGACGCCGAACGGCGTCTGGGCGTGGCTGAAACGCAAACGCTGCACCTCCCGCTGCAAGCGCTCGGCAATCTGCTCGGCCAGGGCCGGCTCGCAGCCCGGAAACAGCGCGGCGAACTCTTCACCGCCGATGCGCCCGAACAGATCACCACGGCGCAACACCGACGCGCCACAGCTGGCCAGGCGCTGCAGCACCTGGTCGCCCATCTGGTGACCATAGCTGTCGTTGATCTGCTTGAAGTCGTCGATGTCGAGCAGGAGAAAGGCCAAGGGACTGCCGAACTGGCGGGCATGCTCGAACTCGCGCTGGGCACACTCGAAGAAGTGCCGGCGGTTGCTGCTCTGGGTCAGCACGTCGGTGGTTGCCAGGCGATGCAACTCGCCTTCCAGCTGCTTCTTGTCGGTGATGTCTTCGGCGATGCCGACGATGATCTGCGCTTGCCCAGCCTCACTCGAGCGACTGATAAAGCATTTGTCGCTGAGCCAGCGCAACTGCCCGTCGGCGCGAATGATGCGGTACTCGCGGGCTTCCACCGCACCGGTTTCCAGCACCTTGGCCAGGCTCTCGGCGGCATAGTCGAGGTCGTCCGGGTAGATGTTGTTGCGCCATTCGCCATAGTCGGCCAACAGCAACGCGGCAGAGCGGCCGAAAATCCGTTCATAGGCCGGGCTGACGTAGATCACCCGCTGCGCCTGCCAGTCGAATGCCCAGAGCACCGCATTGACGCTGCCGAGCAGGCTGCTGAAGAGTTGCTCGCGCTCACGCAGGCGCTCGACTTCGGCACGGCTGTGCAGCAGTGCCAGGGTCAGGTCTTCCAATTGCTCCGATGAGTTGCTGCACGCGTCCATAAACAGTCGCCATCCTGGTGAAGGTTTGAACCATGGGGGCAGCATAGAAGGTTGGCGGCGCAGAAGACAAAAAGCCCGCCGAACGGCGGGCTTGGGCAGCCGATCAGCCGTTATCAGGCGACAGCGGCCGGGCGTAGCGAATAGGTTTTCAACTGTTCGGCAAAATCGCGCAGCGACTGGATACCGCTGGCCTCGGCGTCGTGGACCCACTGTTTGATCGCGTCGAGCATTTCGTGGCCATTGGCGCTGGTCTTGAGCCAGATCTGCTGCAGCGCCAGGCGCTTCTCGTAGATCACCTTGAGCGCCTGACTCTGCGCCAGCATGGCGTCGATCCGCAGCTGTTGCTGGTCGTGCAACAGGCTCGGCTCGCGTCCCAGCAGGCGCTTGGCGCGGTGAAACTGGTGGCGCACCGAGGCGTCGGCCTTGGCCAGTTCCTGCTTGACCAGCGGGCCGATCACCAGCTTGCGGTACTGCGCCATGATCTGGAAACGGTTGTTGAGGATCGCCATGGCGGTGTCCATATCCAGGTGGCGCTTGCCCTCGATGCGATGGGCGATCGGCGCCACGCGCTGCACCTTGGCCAGCCCGAGCAGGCTGAACAGCTGGATCCAGGCCCAGCCCATGTCGAATTCCCACTTGCGCACCGACAGCTTGGCCGAGTTGGGATAGGTGTGGTGATTGTTGTGCAGCTCTTCACCGCCGATCAGGATGCCCCATGGCAGCAGGTTGGTCGCGGCGTCGCGGCATTCGAAATTGCGATAGCCGACGGCATGCCCGAGACCGTTGATCACCCCGGCCGCCCAGAGTGGAATCCACATCATCTGGATCGCCCAGACGCTGATGCCGATGACCCCGAACAGGGCCAGGTCGATGAGCGCCATCAGGGTCACGCCGCCGAAGGTATAGCGCGAGTAGAGGTTGCGCTCGATCCAGTCGTCCGGGCAGTTCTTGCCGTAGATGCGCAGGGTTTCCGGGTTCTTCGCCTCTTGCTGATACAGCTCGGCGCCGGTGCGCAATACCGTGCCCAGGCCCTTGATCACCGGGCTGTGCGGGTCGTCGACGGTCTCGCACTTGGCGTGGTGCTTGCGGTGGATGGCGGTCCATTCACGGGTATTCTGCCCGGTGGTCAACCACAGCCAGAAACGGAAGAAGTGCTTCAACGCTGGATGCAGCTCCAGGGCGCGGTGGGCAGAATAACGGTGCAGGTACACCGTGACGCCGACTATGGTGATGTGCGTCATCACCAGGACGGCAGCGATCAACTGCCAGACCGACAGGTCAAGAAAACCGTTGTACCACATGAGCCGAGAGCCTCTTGAAAGGAAAACATGGCGTGACTGAGAGACTCAGGCCACAGTGCATTATCCCCGACATGGATCATAAAACCAGTTGGTCTTTTAGATAACAATGTCGAGCCGCTGCCTAGACTATTATCACAGTGCCCCACTTAGAGAGCCGATGGACGCCTTATGAGCCTACACCAAGGAGCGGTGCGCCTGAGCCTGATCTACCTGCTGGCTGCCGGGCTGTGGGTCATCTTCAGCGACGCCTTGCTGGCCGGGTTGCACCTGTCTGCCGAACGTGCCGAACAGGTGCAGTTGCTCAAGGGCTTGTGCTTCGTCCTGCTCAGCAGCCTCCTGCTGTACCTGATCCTGTGCTCCCACCTGCGCCAGCAGGCCCGCATGCGCCGAACCCTGCGCGCCAGCGAAGAGCGCCTGAACCTGGCCCTGGAGTCGGCCAAGGAAGGCTTGTGGGACTGGGACCTGCGTAGCGACAAGGTATTTTTCTCGGCGGGCTACACCGCCCTGCTCGGCCTGCAACCCGCCGCACTGGGCAATAGCCGCGCACACTGGCTGCAACAGCTGCACTCCGACGACCGCGCCCATTACGAGCAAACCATCGCCACTATCCTCGACAAGGCCAGCCAGGAAGCGTTCGAGGTGACCTTGCGCCTGCGCCATCAGGATGGCGACTACCGCTGGATCCAGTCACGCGGGCAGTTGCAACTCGACGCTCAGGGCCAACCGGAGCGCTTTATCGGCACCGCCAGCGACATCAGCCTGCAGCGGGCCAATGAACACAGCCTGCGCCAGGCCGCCGCCGTATTCGACGCGACCCAGGACGGGGTGCTGGTCACCGACAGCGACCAGCAAATCGTCCACGTCAACCCGGCCTTTACCCGCATCACCGGCTACAGCCCCGAGGAAATCATCGGACGTCGGCCCAACCACCTGAGTTCGGGCCGGCACGACCAGGCGTTCTACCAAAGCCTGTGGCACGCGTTGGCAGCCCGGGGCAACTGGAGCGGAGAAATCTGGAACCGGCGCAAGAACGGCGAAATCTACCCACAGTGGCAGCGCATCCGCGCCATCCACGACGAGAAAGGCGAGCTTAGCCACTACGTTGCGGTGTTCTCCGACATCAGCGCGCTGAAGCGCTCGCAGAGCGAACTGGACCATCTGGCCCACCATGATCCGCTGAGCGGGCTGCCCAACCGCCTGCTGTTCACCGAGCGGGTCGAAAACGCCATCAAGCGCGCCAAATCCGCACAGCAGGGCGCGGTGCTGCTGATCGACCTCGATCACTTCAAACACATCAATGAAAGCCTGGGCCACAACATCGGCGACCTGCTGCTCAAGGCGGTCGGCGAGCGGCTGGCCGCACAACTGGGTGAAGGCATGACCCTGGCGCGCCTGGGCGGTGACGAGTTCGGCCTGCTCTGCGAAAACTGCCTGGATGCCCCCCAGGCCGCCAGCCTGGCCCAGCAACTGCTGAACAGCCTGGGCGCACCGTTCAATCTCGAGAAACATGAGTTCTACATGAGCGCCAGCATCGGCATCAGCCTGTTTCCCGGCGATGCCGAAAACCTCGAGCAGGTCCTGCGCAACGCCGACTCGGCGCTGTCCAAGGCCAAGAGCAGCGGCCGCGAAGGCTACGCTTTCTATACTCAGGAGCTGACCGAGTTCGCCCGCCACCGCGTCGACCTGGTCAGCGCCTTGCACCATGCCCTGGATAACCAGGAACTGCGTGTCTACTACCAGCCGCTGCACGACATGGCCAGCGGCGAACTGATCGGAGCCGAGGCGCTGGTGCGCTGGCAGCACCCGCAACGCGGCCTGGTGGCGCCCGGGGAGTTCATCCCGATCGCCGAAGACAGCGGCCTGATCGGCGCCATCGACGCCTGGGTACTGCAGCAGGCCTGCCGGCAGATGGTGCGCTGGCAACATCAGGCGCACGCGCCGCGCTTCGTCGCCGTCAACGTTTCCAGCCGCCTGTTCAGCCGCGGCGGGCTGGATCTGCAGGTGGCCCAGGTGCTGGCCGATACCGGCCTGGATCCCGCCTGTCTGGAGCTGGAAGTCACCGAGAGCGCGGTGATGGACAACCCGGATGCTGCCCTGGCGCTGCTCGAGCGCCTGCGGGCCCTGGGTGTACGCCTGGCGATCGACGACTTCGGCACCGGCTACAGCTCCCTGGCCCGGCTCAAGCGTCTGCCCGTGCACAAACTCAAGCTCGACATGAGTTTCGTCCGCGGCCTGCCTCACGACAGCGACGATGTCGCCATTACCCGCGCGGTGGTGGCCCTGGGGCACAGCCTGGACCTCAAGGTACTGGCCGAAGGCATCGAACGGCCGGAACAGATGGAATTCCTCCGCCAGATCGGCTGCGACTATGGCCAAGGCTATCTGTTCGGCCGGCCACAACCGGTCGGGCCCGAGCCGACACCCGCCGTAGCGGTGTCCTGATCAATCAAGCATCATGGGCCGCAGAGACCAGGAATAGCCGACACCTATGCGGGTAATGATTCTTGAAGACGATCACTGGATCGCCGACCTGCTCAAGCAGATCATGCTGAGCCTGCGCCCGCATGCCGAAGTCGTCTGCCTGGGCAGCGCAGTCATGCTCATGCGCCTGGCCGCCTGTGGGCAGGATCCGCTTGCCGACAGCCAGGGTCAGGCGCGCCTGCGTCGACTCGCCGGGCTGGCCTGAATGCAGCCGGCTCGCTCAGCAGGTCGCGCATGAACCGCGAGGGAAACTCCTCGGCGATCCGCTGGATAGTCGGCCTCGGCAGCCTCGGCCTGGCACTGTTCTTTGCCGGGCTGGGCTGGCTTGCCCTGAGCGAACGGGAAACCTTCTGGCAACTGCAGATGACCAAGCAGGCCGATTTGCAGCGCCTGGCCTTGCACGGCAGCCAACGCCGCCAACTGGATCAGGCGCAGCTGCTGGCAGAGAGCATTGCCGCCGACTCCTGGGTCATCGAGTTGGTGCGCCAGGCCTATGCCCTGCACAACAGCGGCAAGCCGGATCAGGCCGCCGCCAATGCCATCCGCAACCAGCTCTATACCCGCCTGGCCCCGCGCTGGCGCAACCTGCAGGCCAGCCACCCGTTCAAGCTCTACCTCCACCTCGCGCCCACGGCACAAGTCCTGCTGCGCGTGCACCAGCCGGAACGCTTTGGCGACCAGCCCGGCGCCCAGCGCGCGATGCTCGCGGATGCCCTGCATGACCGGCAATTCAAGGCCGGTCTGGGGCTTGGCGCCGACAGCCTGGTGATGCGCGCCATCACCCCGCTGCAGGTGGCTGGCACACTCGAGCCCGTGACCATCGGCGCCCTGGAAGTCACCCTGGCCCTGCACAACGACCTGCACCAACTGGATCAGGAGCTGGATGCCGGCGTCGCCCTGCTGTTCAAAAGCTCCGCGCTTGCGCCGTTCAGTGGCGAGGTGCTGCGCGGCCTGAGTCACGACAGCGACGACTGGTACCTGGAAGGCTCCTCGCGCGCGCAGATCCAGCGCTGGCAAGCCCAGCGACTGCTGCCCGCCCCCGCCAGCGGCAACACCCTCAAACTGCTCGACGATCAGGGCCATACCTTTTTGCTCAACCAGACCATGCTGCCAGGCTATCGACCCGGAGCTGCGGCCGAGCCAAGCATCCTGGTCACGGCCCTGACCTGGCGCGATATCAGCGAACAGGTCGCGCGCCACCAGAGCGACCAGCGCTGGCTGATCGGCAAGTGGCTGCTGGCCTGGCTCGGCGCCGAAGCCCTGCTCCTGTTGCTGCTGTTGAGTACCCGCCATGCCAGCCAAACCCTGATCCGCCGCCACCGCGACGAGCTGCAGCACAGGCACCAGCAGAGCGAACAGTCGCGTCAATTGCTGGCCGTCATCGCCCAGGCCCAGGCGGCCTATATCACCGCACAAAACCAGCGCGAAGCCTTCGATGCGCTGCTTGAGCGGATCCTCGAACTGACCGCCAGCCAGTTCGGTTTCATCGGCGAAGTGCTCGAGGATCAACAGGGCGCGCCCTACCTGCACACCTACAGCATCAGCAATATTGCCTGGGACAGCGCCAGTGCCGCGTTCTATGCCGAGCGTTCGGCCCAGGGCATGGAGTTCCGCAAGCTCGACACGCTGTTCGGCCAGGTCATGCGCAGCGGCGAGGCGCTGATCAGCAATGCGCCTGCGCAGCATCCGCACAGTGGTGCTTTACCCGAAGGGCATCCGCCGCTGCTGGCGTTTGCCGGTCTGCCCATTCATGCCCACGGCCGCCTGGTGGGCATGCTCGGCCTGGCCAACCGCGCAGACGGTTATCCGCAGACCCTGGCCGAGCAGCTGCAACCCCTGCTCGCCACCCTCGGCCAGTTGATCGAAGCGCTGCGCCGCGACGTGCAGCGCGAGCAGGCCCAGCAACACCTGCAGCGCCAGCAGGCGACCCTGCGCGTGCTCAACGAGATTGCCGCCCTGCCCATCCTGAGCAGTCAGGAGCAGCTGCGCCAGGCTCTGCAACTGGGCGCCAGTTTCTACCAGGTGCCGCTGGCGATCATCAGCCAGATCGAGGCCGAGGATTACCAGGTACGGGTGCAGGTTTCCCCGGCGGGCGCCCTCAGTGACGGCCAGCACTTCCCCCTGGGCGACACCTACTGCAGCCTCACCCTGCACAGCGATGAGGTCCTGGCCATCGAGCACATGGGCCAGTCGGTTCATGCCGCGCACCCCTGCTACCCGCTGTTTACCCTGGAAACCTACATCGGCATCGCCATCTGGGTCGCCGGCCAGCGTTTCGGCACCCTCTGCTTCGCCTCGCCCGAGGCGCGCAGCCAGCCATTCGATGAGGCCGACCGCGAATTTCTCCGCCTGTTCGCCCGCTGGGTCGGCGCGACCCTGGAGCGCCAGCAGCAGGAACAGACCCGCCAGACCCTGATGGAGCGCCTGGATCAGGCCCAGCGGATCGCCCGCCTGGGCCACTGGCAAGCCAATCTGCTGACCGGCGAGCTGGACTGGTCGAGCACCATCTTCGACATTTTCGGTTATGACGCCGAGGTCTTTGCCCCGACCATCGAGGCGTTCCAGGATTGCGTGCACCCCGCCGACCGGGCCCTGGTCGCGGCCAGCGAACAACGAGTGCTGGCGGGTGGCCTGCACGACGTGGTGCATCGCATCGTGCGCCCCGATGGCGAGATCCGCTGGGTGCACGAACTGGCTCGCCTGCAGGCCGACGAACAGGGGCGCATGACCCGCCTGGCCGGCACCGTGCAGGATGTCAGCGAGCTCAAGCAGCGCGAGGCTCAGGTGCAAGAGGCCCGCGCCTTCCTCCAGGCCGTGCTCGATTCGGCTACCGGGGTTGCCATCATCGCCACCGATACCTGCGGGCTGATCAGCCTGTTCAATCCGGGTGCCGAACTGCTCACCGGGTATAGCGCCGCGGAAGTCATCGGCCAGCACTCGCCGATGCTGTTTCACCAGCCCGAAGAGCTGCGTGCCCGCGGCAGCGAACTGAGCCGCGAGCTGGGCCGTGAAATCCATGGTTTCGAGGTGTTCGTCGCCACTGCCCAAGATAGCGAGGCGAAAACCCAACAATGGACCTATCTGCGCAAGGACGGCGAGCCGCGCCTCGTCAACCTGACGCTCAGCGCCATCCGCAACGAACAGGACAGCGTCCACGGCTACCTGGGCATCGCCACCGATGTCAGCGCCTTGCAGCAGGCCACCCGCGCCCTGCAAAAGAGCGAAAGTCGCTTCCGCGGCATGGTCGCCAACCTGCCCGGCGTGGTCTACCGCTGCCGGCACGACGCCGACTGGACCATGCGCTTCATGGGCGATGAAATCGAGCACCTGAGCGGCTACCCGGCCAGCGACTTCATCGACAACCAGGTGCGCAGCTATGCCAGCGTGATCCACCCGGACGATCGCGCCAGCACCTACGCCATCCAGGAACACATCTTGCGCCAGGACGTGTTCGAGCTGACCTATCGCCTGCAGCATGCCGACGGCCACAGCGTCTGGGTGCGGGAAAAAGGTCGCGGCGAATACGACAGGCAGGGCAACCTGCTGTGGCTGGACGGTTTCATCTGGGACATCAGCGAACGCAAGCAGATCGAAGACGAACTCAAACTCAGCCAGCAACTGTTCAGCAGTGCCTTCAACACGGCGCCCCAGGGCATGGCCCTGGTCAGCCCCGAGGGGCGCTGGCTGGAAGTCAACGACGAACTCTGCCGCATGCTCGGCTACCGCCGCGCGCAACTGCTGGCCCGCGACTTTCAGTCGATCACCCACCCCGATGACCTGGCCACCGACCTGGAGAATATCGAGGCACTGCTGGCCGGACGAATCAACGGCTACCAGATGGAGAAGCGCTACCTGGACAACCAGGGCCGGACCATCTGGGTGCTGCTCAGCGTGTCGCTGGTGCGCGATGGCGAAGGCCGGCCGGTGCACTTCGTCGCCCAGATTCAGGACTTCAGCGAGCGGGTCGCGGCCGAGCGGGCCATCCGCGAACGCGAGCACTACCTGCATACCCTGCTGGACAACGTCCTGGACGCCATCATCACCATCGATGAACAGGGCCGTATCGAGACGTTCAACCATGCGGCAGAAAAACTGTTCGGCTACAGCCTGAGCCAAGTAGTGGGCCACAACGTCAAACTGCTGATGCCCGAACCCGAGCGGTCGGCCCACGATGGCTACCTGGCGCGTTACCAGCAAACCGGCGAAACCCGGCTGATCGGCACGGTGCGCGAGCTCACCGGCCTGCGCCGCAATGGCGAGTCCTTCGCCATGGAACTGGCCGTGTCGCAAATCAGCCACCAGGGCCAGCGGCGCTTCATTGCGGTGATCCGCGACATCAGCGAACGCAAGCGCGTCGAGCAGATGAAAAACGAGTTCGTCTCCACCGTCAGCCACGAACTGCGCACCCCGCTGACCGCCATTGCCGGCTCCCTCGGCCTGATCAATGGCGGCGTGCTCGGCGCGGTGCCGGCGAGCATGCAACAGATGCTGACGATCGCCCAGGACAACAGCCAGCACCTCAGTCAGCTGATCAACGACCTGCTGGACATGGACAAACTGGTGGCCGGCAAGATGCCGATCGAGCTGAGCGAACACCCCCTGCAGCCGTTGCTCGCCCAGGCCATCGCGCAGAACCAGCCCTATGCCAGCCAGTATCGGGTGAACCTGCAGCTGCTCAATGCCATACCGGCCGCCCAGGTTCGGGTCGACAGCCAGCGCCTGGCCCAGGTCATGGCCAACCTGCTGTCCAATGCGGCCAAGTTCTCCCCCGCCGGACAGTCTGTCGAGGTGGCCGTGCAACAGCGCGGCGAGCAGGTGCGAGTCAGCGTGCGCGACCACGGCCCAGGGATTCCCGAGGCGTTCAAGGCCAGCATCTTCAACAAGTTCTCCCAGGCCGATGCCAGCGACACCCGGCAGAAGGGCGGCACCGGCCTGGGCCTGGCGATCAGCAAGGAACTGATCGAACGCATGGGCGGGCAGATCGGCTTCGACTCGGTGGCAGATCAGGGCGCGACCTTCTGGTTCGAGCTGCCCCTGGCGAGCGGCGTCGAGCTATGACCCGCACGCTCCGACAAGCGCGGCAGCGGCGCCTCAGATAACGGTTGCAGCGCCCCGACGACCATGGCCTGGAGCTGCTCGAGGAACTGCGGCGGCTGCATCCGCGCCTGCCGGTGGTGGTACTCTCTGGCTCGGGGCTGGCCAGATCTCGCCTGGACACGCACACGTCCTCACTATTCTCGCGCGCCTACCGCTCGCCAAGGAGCCCTCCAATGCCTGAACTGTCGCGCATCCTGCATGTGGAAGACGACCCTTCGATCCAGGCGGTGGCCAAGGTTGCCCTGGAGGCCGTCGGCGGCTTCAGGGTGCTGAGTTGCTCGTGCGGCCAGGATGCACTGGATCAGGTGCAGGGCTTCGCCCCCGATTTCATCCTGCTGGATGTGATGATGCCGGGCATGGACGGCCCGCAAACCCTGGCGAAAATCGCCCAGCTGGTGGATATCGGCCGGATCCCGGTGGTGTTCATGACCGCCAAGGTACAACCCGCCGAGATCGAGCATTACCGCGGCCTGGGCGCGCGCGACGTGATCATCAAACCCTTCGATCCGATGCAGCTGGCCGCCCAGGTTCGACACATATGGAGCCGTGTTCATGGCTGAACCAGACCCACCGACCAACGAACTGCAGCGCCAGCTGCAACTGCTCGGCGAAAAATTCGCCGAGCGCCTGGCCCATGAACTGCCCGAACTGGCCAGCAAGGCGCAACTGCTGCAAGCCGCCGACCACCAGGCGCAACTGCAACAGCTGCGCAGCCTGCGCGATCAGTTGCACAAACTGGCGGGTGCGGCCGGCACTTTCGGCTTCGCCAGTATCGGCCAGCGCGCCCACGAACTGGAGCAGCAGGCCATGCACTGGTTGGAAAGCCTGCGCCTGCAGGACCAGGGCCTGCAGGAGTTCATCCAGCAGGTGCAGCAGTTCGCCGCGCAAGGCGTGCAGAGCGAGCCGGCGCCGAATAGCCGCGCACGTCCGCAAGCGACGCCGAAAGCCGAGAGGGATGTGCACTGCATCTACATTCTCGAGGACGAGACCAGCATCGGCGAGAGCATGCGCCTGACCCTGGGCAACTTCGGCTACCACGCCGAGCACTTCAGCCGTGTCGCCGACCTCGACGCGGCGCTGCAACGGCGCCTGCCGGATGCGCTGATCATCGACGTCAACCTCGGCGATAGCGAGCAAACCGGCCTGGCCTACGCCGCCGCCCTGCAACAACGCCTGGAGCAACCACTGCCGCTGCTGGTGATTACCACCGAGGACGATTTCGCCACCCACCTGGAGGCGGTACGGGTCGGCGCCATGGGTTACTTCACCAAACCGGTGGACATTCCCCAGCTGGAAAACCGTCTGGAGCGCTGCTTCGCCCAGCAGCAGGGCGAACCCTACCGGGTGCTGATCGTCGATGACGACCACCATCTGGCCAGCCGCTACAGCCTGATCCTGCGCGGCGCCAACATGCTGGTCGAAGTGCTGGAAAGCCCGGCGGGGATCTTCGAGGCCATGAGCCGTTTCAACCCGGAGGTGGTGCTGCTCGACGTCAACATGCCGGACTGCACCGGCCCCGAACTGGCGCAGATCATCCGCTTCAACGATGACTGGTTGCGGGTGCCGATCATCTACCTGTCGGCCGAGACCGACATCACCCGGCAGATGAATGCCCTGATCAAGGCCGGCGACGACTTCGTCAGCAAACCCATCGCCGACAACGCGCTGATCACCACCGTGTTCTCCCGCGCCCAGCGCGCCCGCCTGCTGAGCATCGCCCTGTCCCGCGACAGCCTGACCGGCCTGCTCAAGCATGCCGACATCAAGGAGCAGGTCGGCATCGAACTGGAACGCGCGCAACGCAGCGGCAAACCGGCCAGCGTGGCGATGCTGGATATCGACCTGTTCAAGCAGGTCAACGACAGCTACGGCCACGTCGCCGGCGACAACGTGATCCGTGCCCTGGCCAACCTGCTGCGCCAGCGCCTGCGCCGGGTCGACAGCCTGGGCCGCTATGGCGGCGAAGAGTTTCTCGTGGTGCTGCCCGATTGCCCGGCCACTCAGGCCCGGCGGATTCTCGATGAAATTCGTCAACGCTTTGCCGAGCTGCACTTCATCGCCGGCGGCAGCGAATTCTCGGTCACCCTGAGTGCCGGTATCGCCTCGACCGAACAAGGCGCAAGCGATGCCGGCGAACTGCTGGAGCGCGCCGACCGCGCCCTCTATGCAGCCAAGCACGGCGGTCGCAACCAGGTCAGTCAATCCTGACCGAATAGCCCGCCGAGACGACGCAGGCGGCGTTATGCCCGCTGCCAATCCCCCCAGGGCCTGCCCGGTAGCACTCATGAACCCCCGCTGTCGGCACAGAAC
>Ga0209343_10003699_pt1 | contig 19141 bp, 15 predicted proteins | sample RifCSPlowO2_02_FD_184026 | JGI IMG/M metagenome (GOLD analysis project Ga0209343, IMG submission 184026) | Groundwater microbial communities from Rifle, Colorado - Rifle CSP2_plank lowO2_0.2 (SPAdes) (version 2) | ecosystem: Environmental > Aquatic > Deep subsurface > Groundwater | place... | reverse complement strand
CCTTGGCCTTCGCTTGATCTTGGACAGCACATGGGGGCACGATTATGAAAATCCGTTATTACCCGTCCAGAACCCGCATCAGATCAAGGCATCATCCAACAGAGTTACGCTGTTTTGGACAGCAGTGGCACCACACCAATATACTGAAATCGAATTTTCTTGTTGCCCACCCGATTTCGGTTCTCGCTTTTCCTCCCCTGTGCGCCGCCGAGTAGCGCAGGCTGGTCAGGGGATTTCGGCGAGGACTGATGGAACTACTAGCCATTCGACTAGGCTGGCAGAAAACGCCAGCCAAGTCGCTGGTTATGTCTGAGCGCGTAGCGCGAGTTCCGCAGCCGCCTGACCAGGCGAGCAACGCAGGGGATCGCGAAGCGGCGGCAAACCGGGGTCGCCTTTTCTTCGGTTACCTTCTTTTGGCGAAGCAAAAGAAGGTAACTTGCTGCCGGGCAACCCCCGGCGGTTTTGACTTTGTAAAAACTGGATTCCCGCCTTCGCGGGAATGACAACAACTTTACAAGTCCAGCAACACCCTCCCCGGATATTCCAATGCCTCTTTAATTGTAACCAGAAACTGCACCGCCTCGCGTCCGTCGATGATGCGGTGATCGTAGGACAGTGCGAGGTAATTCATCGGTCGGATCACCACCTGGCCGTTCTCTGCCACTGGCCTGTCTTTGGTCGCATGAATGCCGAGGATGGCGCTTTGCGGCGGGTTGATGATCGGGGTGGAGAGCATCGAGCCGAACACGCCGCCGTTGGTGATCGAGAAGGTGCCGCCGGTGAGCTCTTCCATCGTCAGTTTGCCGTCCTTGGCGCGCGCGGCGAAATCGGCGATCTGTTTTTCGATGCCGGCATAGGACAGCTTGTCGGCATCGCGGATGATAGGCACGACCAGACCGCGTTCGCTGCCGATCGCCACGCCGATGTCGAAGTAGCCGTGGTAGACGATGTCCGTGCCGTCCACCGAGGCGTTGACGACGGGGAATTGTTGCAGCGCCAGCGCCGCCGCCTTGACGAAGAACGACGAGAAACCCAGCTTGACGCCGTGCTTCTTCTCGAAGGCATCCTTGTATTTATTGCGCAGGTCGATCAGCGGTTGCATGTTGACTTCGTTGAAGGTGGTCAGGATTGCGGCGTTCTGCTGCGATTGCAGCAGGCGTTCGGCGATGCGGTGGCGGATGCGCGTCATCGGCACGCGCTGTTCGGTGCGTGTACCGGAAAGCATGGCTAAACTTCTCCCTTCTCCCCCGTCCTCTCCCACGAGGGGAGAGGGGGTTGGTTTGGCAGCCTGCGCCGCGTTCATCACATCCTCTTTGGTGACGCGCCCGCCGCGTCCGCTGCCCTGCAAATTGGCGGCATCGACCTCGTGCTCATGCGCCAGCTTGCGCACCGAAGGCGGCAAGGCGGCCAGCTTCGCGCCCTCTCCCGCTGCAGGAGGAACAGCCATCCTCGCCGTTCCCTCGGTATCGATTTGCGCAATCACTTCGTTACCGGTCACTTTTTCGCCATTGCCCTTGATGATATTGCTCAGCACGCCGGACTTGCTCGCGGGCAGTTCCAGCACCACCTTGTCGGTTTCGATGTCGATGAGGTTTTCGCCCTCGCGCACCGCCTCGCCCGCCTGTTTGTGCCAGGTCAGCAGCGTCGCTTCGGAAACCGACTCGGACAGTTGAGGGACTTTGACTTCAACCAAATTACTATCAATGGCTCTCATGATGTGTGGCTCCCGGTTTGGGTTTGACGTCGAGGTTGTCGCGGAAAGCAGCTTCGATCACAGCCTTCTGCTGTTCCTGATGCGCCGCCAGATAACCTGCGGCAGGCGCGGCGGATGAAGGGCGTAAAGCGTAGTCCAGGCGCATCCCGTCGCGCAAATGACGCAGAAGGTAATGCTGGATGCGGTGCCATGCGCCCTGGTTGCCCGGCTCTTCCTGGCACCACACTAGTTCGGCGGCATTCGTATAAGCATCCACTTGCGCCACGAAGTCGTCATGCGGGAACGGATAAAGCTGCTCGATGCGGATGATCGCCATATCCGTAATCCCCTTGGCGCGCCGCGCCGCGAGCAGCTCGTAGTACACCTTGCCGCTGCACGCGACGATGCGCCGTACTTTTTGGCTGTCCAGCGCATCGGTTTCGGCTATCACCGGCTGGAACTTTCCATGCGTGAATTCGCCCAGCGGTGAGGCTGCATCCTTGCTGCGCAGCAGGCTCTTGGGTGTGAACACAATCAGCGGCTTGCGCATCGGGCGCAGCATCTGGCGGCGCAGCAGGTGGAACATCTGCGCGGCATTTGAAGGAATGCATACTTGGATGTTGTAGTCGGCGCACAGTTGCAGATAGCGTTCGATGCGCCCCGAGGAATGCTCCGCGCCTTGCCCTTCGTAGCCGTGTGGCAGCAGCATCGCCAGGCCGCACAGCCGCCCCCATTTCACCTCGCCGGAAGCGATGAACTGGTCGATCACCACCTGCGCGCCGTTGGCGAAGTCGCCAAACTGCGCTTCCCACAGCACCAGCGAATCCGGGTCGGCGGTGGCATAGCCGTATTCGAAGCCGAGCACTGCTTCTTCGGAGAGCAGCGAATCGATCGCGACAAAATCCGCCTGGTCGGGCGCGAGATGTTGCAGCGGCGTGTAAACCGCTTCGCTCCCTTCCTTGAGGTTCTGGTCGTGCCAGACGGTGTGGCGATGGAAGAATGTGCCGCGCTGGCTGTCCTGTCCGGAAAGCCGCACCGGATAGCCTTCGGTGAGCAATGTCGCATAGGCGAGAGTTTCCGCCATGCCCCAGTCCAGCGGCAAATCCCCGCGCGCCATCGCGGCGCGGTCCGCGACGATTTTCTGCACGCGCGGATGCAGCGTGAAGCCTTCCGGCACAGCGGTCAGGGGTGCGGAAAGCTGCTGCAGGCGCTCCAGCGGCACGGCGGTATCGACCGGGATATTCCATGCGATGCCGCGCTGGAATTTTTTCCAGTCAACGGTGAACTTGCCGCGATCCTCAACCCCTCCCGGCCTCCCCTTGTCAGGGGAGGTGTCGCTTGGTTCTCCCCCTGACAAGGGGGAGCCAGAGGGGGTTAACGAATTGCGCCCCTCATCCATCGCCTTGCGGTATTCCGCGATCATCGCGTCCGCCTCGTCCGCACGAATCGCGCCCTGGTCGGCCAGGCGCTGCGCATACAGGGCGCGTGTGCCGGGGTGCCGGTGGATCAGGCCATACATGAACGGCTGGGTGACCAGCGGCTCGTCCTGCTCGTTGTGCCCGAGTTTGCGGTAACACACCAGGTCGATCACCACGTCCTTGTGAAAGCGCATGCGGTAATCCAGCGCGAACTCGGTCACGCGCAGCGCCGCATCGGGGTCGTCCGCATTCACGTGGAAAACCGGCGCATCGATCATTTTCGCCACATCGCTGCAATAGATGCTGGAGCGCACGTCGCGCGGATCGGATGCGGTAAAGCCGATCTGGTTGTTGATGACGACATGCACCGTGCCGCCGGTGCGGTAGCCGCGCGTCTGCGACATGCTCAGCGTTTCCATCACCACGCCCTGCCCCGAAAACGCCGCATCGCCGTGCAGCAGGATAGAGACGACTTTGTTCCCCTCGACATCCCTGCGCCGATGCTGGCGCGCGCGCACGGAGCCTTCCACCACCGGATCGACGATTTCCAGGTGCGAAGGATTGAACGCCAGCGCGACATGCAGCTTGCCGCCCCCAGTTTCGATATCGGCGGGAAATCCCTGATGGTATTTCACGTCGCCGGAAGGCAGGTGTTCGGCATGGATGCCGTCGAATTCGGCGAACAGCATCTGCGGGCTTTTTCCGAGGATATTCACCAGCACGTTCAGCCGCCCGCGGTGCGCCATGCCGATCACCGCTTCCTGTACGCCCTGCGCGCCGCAGCGTTGCAGCAGATGGTCGAGCAGCGGAATCAGCGTCTCGCCGCCTTCCAGCGAGAAGCGTTTCTGCCCGGTGAATTTGGTGTGCAGGTAGCGTTCCAGCGTCTCGGCGGCGGTCAGCCGTTCCAGGATGCGGCGGCGCTGCGCCGCAGCGTAACCGGCCTGTCCTTGCAGGCTTTCCAGCCGCTCCCGGATCCAGCGTTTCTGCGCCATGTTGCCGAGGTACATGAATTCCGCGCCGATACTGCCGCAATAGGTCTTGCGCAACAGCGCGATGATTTCGCGCAGGGTCATGCGCCCGCCAACATCGAAGACGCTATCCATGTCGGCCTGCCCAAAACCGTAATGCGCCGGATCGAGTTCGGCAATCACCGGCCTGGCGTGGCGGTTCAGCGGATCGAGTTCGGCGGCGTGCAAGCCGAGGGAACGGTAGGCGTCGATGAGTTGCAGCACATGCGTTTGGCGGCACTCCAAACCGGTCGCCGCCGGGGCTGCCGGGCTGCCGGCGGTCGTTTCTGGCAAGGCCATGAAGGCGCGCCGGATGGGGTTGTGCGCCACGTCGGGCGCGCCGTTCGCCAGGGGCGGCAAGGCATCGAAATAACTGCGCCACGTAACGGCGATACTATTCGGGTCGGCAAGATATTGCTCGTATAACTCTTCGATGAAAGGCGCGTTCGCGCCGAACAGCGGCGAGCTGTCCCGCATCAGTTCCAGAAAATGGCCCGGTTCGTTCAACGCTGCACCAACGGCACATAATCGCGCCGCGTAGCGCCGGTATACAACTGGCGCGGGCGGCCGATCTTGTGCTCCGCACCCGCGATCATCTCGTTCCATTGCGAAATCCAGCCCACGGTGCGCGCTACCGCGAAGATCACCGTGAACATGTTGACCGGGATGCCCAGCGCGCGCAGCACGATGCCGGAATAGAAATCCACGTTCGGGTATAGCTTGTGCTCGATGAAATACGGATCTCTCAGGGCGACGCGTTCAAGTTCCATCGCCAGCTCGAATAGCTTGTGGTTTTCCAACCGGAGTTCGGTCAACACCTCATAACAGGTCTTGCGCATTACCGCGGCGCGCGGATCCATGTTTTTGTAAACGCGATGGCCGAAACCCATCAAACGGTACTTCTTGTCCTTCACGCCCTGCACATATTCCGGCACGCGCGAGATGTCGCCTATCTCTTCAAGCATTTTCAACGCCGCCTCGTTCGCGCCGCCGTGCGCCGGGCCCCACAGCGCGGCGATGCCGGAAGCGATGCAGGCGAACGGGTTCGCCATACTTGAACCGGCCAGGCGCACCGTCGAGGTGGAAGCGTTCTGCTCGTGGTCGGCATGCAGAATCAGGATGCGGTCCAACGCGCGCACCAGCACCGGGTTCGGCTCGTAATCTTCTGCCGGGGTGGCGAACAGCATATACATGAGGTTTTCCGCGTAGCCGAACTTGTTCCTCGGGTACATGAACGGCGCGCCGGTGTAATACTTGTGCGCCATCGCCGCGAGGGTCGGCACTTTCGCCAGCATGCGCATCGCCGAAATCTCGCGGTGCTGCGGGTTGTTGATGTCCAGCGAATCGTGGTAGAAGGCGGACAGCGCCCCGACCACCCCGACCATCACCGCCATCGGATGCGCATCGCGGCGGAAGCCGGAATAGAAGCGCGCGATCTGCTCGTGCACCATGCTGTGGTGCGTCACGATATCCTTGAATCCGGCAGCCTGCGCGGCATCCGGCAATTCGCCGTTCAGCAGCAGGTAACACACTTCAAGAAAATCGGATTGCTCGGCCAGTTGCTCGATCGGATAACCCCGGTAGTAAAGCAACCCGGCATCGCCGTCAATAAAAGTGATCTCCGAAGCGCAACTGGCCGTGACGAAAAACGCCGGGTCATATGTGAACATCCCGAGCTTGGCAAGATTGTGGATATCGAGCACATCCGCCCCCAGCGTGCCGGACAGGATCGGCAATTCCACGCTGCGCCCGTCGTCCAGGGTCAGGGTTGCAACACGTTTATTTTCCATGATGAGTCTCCCATATAGGTGCGCATTTGCCCGCACATTGTCGCGTTTCGCGCGGATGATCCGCACCCGCCAATCAAACTGCCCTGATCTTTTCCAGTAACGTCTGCTGCTCGCCGGATACCGCTTCCAACCTGCCTGAAATCATGTCCCACAGCGGGTTGTCCGGCATGTCCAGCAACACATCGAATGCCCGCAGCCCGGCCTCGTCAAGCTGCGCGTAATGCGCATCGATAAAGCGCCCCAGCACGATGTCCAGCTCCAGCAAGCCGCGCCGACAACGCCAGCGCAGCCGTTCCATATCTTTCATACGATGCGCCTGACCATCATGTCCTTGATGTTGCCGATCGCCTCGGTCGGGTTCAATTCCTTAGGGCACACGTCCACGCAGTTCATGATGGTGTGGCAACGGAACAGCCGGTACGGGTCTTCCAGATCGTCCAGGCGCGCGGCGGTGGCATGATCGCGCGTATCGGCGATGAAACGGTAGGCCTGCAACAATCCTGCCGGGCCGACGAATTTGTCCGGGTTCCACCAGAACGACGGGCAGGCCGTGGAGCAGCAGGCGCACAGGATGCATTCGTACAGGCCGTTCAGGTGCGCGCGCTGCGCGGGCGATTGCAAGCGTTCGGTTTCCGGCGGCGGGTCGTTGTTGATCAGGTACGGCTTGATGGAATGGTATTGCTTGAAAAACTGTGTCATGTCCACGATCAGGTCGCGGATCACCGGCAAGCCCGGCAGCGGGCGCAATTCCACCGGTTCCTTCAGTGACGCAAGCGGCGTGACGCACGCCAGCCCGTTGCGCCCGTTGATGTTCATCGCATCCGAGCCGCACACCCCCTCGCGGCAGGACTTGCGCACCGACAGGCTATCGTCCTGCTCCTTCAACAGCAGGATGGCATCCAGCAGCATTTTGTCGCCCGCCTCGACATCCAGCTCGTAGTCCTGCATGTACGGCGCTGCGTCGGTGTCAGGGTTGTAGCGGTAGATTCTGAATTTCATCAGTCCGATCCCTCTAGTAGACGCGGGGTTTGAGCGGGAACGATTCCACCGTCAGCGGTTTTAGCCTTACCGGTTTGAAGCACAGGCGGCGCCCGTCGCCGAAATACAGGCTGTGCTTGAGCCAGTTCGCATCGTCGCGCTGCGGGAAATCGTCGCGCGCATGCGCTCCGCGGCTTTCGGTGCGCGCCGCCGCCGCGACCATGGTGGCCTGCGCGACCTCGACCAAATTATCCAGCTCCAGCGCCTCGATGCGCGCGGTGTTGAACACCTTGCTCTTATCGCGTATTTCGGTGTGTGCGGCGCGTTCGGCGATCTGTTGCATTTTTTCCACGCCTTCGGCAAGCAGGCCGGGGAAGCGGAACACGCCGCAGTGTTTCTGCATGGTTTTGCGCATCGCGTCGCCGACTTCGGAAACGCGTTCGCCGTTCTTCTGGTTTTCCAGCCGCGCGAGACGCGCCAGGGAACGCTCGGCGGAGTCGTTCGGCATGAGTTTCGGGTGCGGGTGGCTTCGCAGATCCTCGATGATCTGCCGCGCCGCCTCGCGCCCGAACACCAGCAGGTCGAGTAGCGAATTGCAGCCCAGCCGGTTTGCGCCATGCACCGAGACACAGGCGCACTCGCCCGCCGCATACAGGCCATGCACCACCTCCTCAGGGCCGTGGTGGTAGGGCGCGACGACTTGGCCGTGATAATTGGTGGGAATACCGCCCATCATGTAGTGCGCGGTCGGCACCACCGGGATCGAATCTTTGGCCGGATCGACATGGGCGAATTTCAGCGCGATCTCGCGGATGCCGGGCAGACGCTGCCGGATCACGTCGTCGCCGAGGTGATCCAGCTTGAGGAGGATATGGTCGCCGTGCGGCCCGCAGCCGCGCCCCTCGTTGATCTCCACGGTGATGGCGCGCGACACCACGTCGCGGCTGGCAAGGTCCTTCGCATTCGGCGCATATTTCGGCATGAAGCGTTCGCCGTTCTTGTTCACCAGATAGCCACCTTCGCCGCGCACCCCTTCCGAGATCAGCACTCCTGCGCCGTATACGCCGGTAGGATGAAACTGGAAAAACTCCATGTCTTCCAGCGGAATTCCGGCACGCGCCGCCATGCCCAAACCGTCACCGGTGTTGATATAGGCGTTGGTGCTGGATTGGAAAATACGCCCCGCGCCGCCGGTGGCGAGCAGCGTGGCGCGCGCCTGAAACAGCATCACCTCGCCGGTCTCGATTTCCATTGCGGTCACGCCGAGCACATCGCCGTCCGCGTCGCGGATCAGGTCAAGCGCCATCCATTCGATGAAAAAATGCGTGTTGGCTTTCACGTTCTGCTGGTACAGTGTATGCAACATGGCATGGCCGGTGCGGTCGGCGGCAGCACAGGCGCGCTGCACCGGGGTTTTGCCGTAGTCCTGCATGTGGCCGCCGAATGGGCGCTGGTAAATTTTGCCGCTGTCGAGGCGGTCGAACGGCATACCGTAATGTTCCAGCTCGTACACCACCTCCGGTGCGGCGCGGCACATGAACTCGATGGCATCCTGGTCGCCGAGATAGTCCGAACCCTTCACCGTGTCGTACATGTGCCAGTGCCAGCTATCCTTGCTGACGTTACCCAGCGAGGCGGCGATGCCGCCCTGCGCCGCGACGGTGTGCGAGCGGGTCGGGAACACCTTGGACAACACCGCTACCTTCAGACCCGCCTCGGCCAACTGCAACGCCGCGCGCATCCCGGAACCGCCCGCGCCGACCACCACTACGTCGAAAGTCCGTTTTGCGATTGTCATCACATTCCCCACAGAATCTGCACCGCCCAGATTGCATAGAGCAGCGAAACCAGAATCACCAGCACATGAATGGATAGTCGCAGCCCTGCCGGTTTGATGTAATCCATCACGATGTCGCGCACACCGATCCAGGTGTGGTAGAACACGCACAGCAGGAACAGCAGGGTGAGGGTGCGCATCGGCTGGCCGGAAAACAACCCCGTCCAGATGTCGTAATTCAAACCGGGTTGCAGCAGCAGGTAACCGCCCAGCGCCGAGCTGTAAATCGCCATCAGCGCCGCGGTGATGCGCTGGGTCAACCAGTCGCGCAGCCCGTAATGCGCGCCTGTCACCACGCGGCTCACCATAATTTTGCTCCGATCAGGACGGTCAGCAACAAACTTGCCGCCAGCACCGCCTTGCTGCTGTTGCGCGCCTGCGCCAGATCGCGCACATGGTGCAAATCGATCGCCAGAAAGCGCAGCCCGGCGCAAAAATGATGCAGGAATGCCCAGAGCAGAACGAACAGCGCCAGTTTCGCCAGCGGATGCGCCAGCGCGATCAGCAACTGCGAGTAAGTTTCGATGGAACGCAGGCTGTGTTGCAGCATCAGCAACAACAGCGGTAGAGCAAGGAACAGCAGCAAGCCGCTGATGCGGTGGAGAATGGAAACGAAACCGGGAAGCGGTAATCTGATGTGATGCAAGGCGAGATGCTTCGGGCGCTGTTTATTCATATAGATCCCTCACAGACTTATTGCCGAGTAGCGCAATGCTACACCTTTTTACGTGGCGCGAGAAAATCAAAACAATTATGATTCGGTCTTGTCTGAAAAATTACTGACCCTAAGGAAAGAAATATGAGAGCACCCATTCGCGTTACCATCACCGGGGCTGCCGGCCAAATAGGCTACGCCACCCTGTTCCGCATCGCCAACGGCGACATGCTGGGTCACGAGCAGCCCATCATTCTGCAATTGCTCGATTTGCCGCAGGCTCAGACGATGTTGCGGGGCGTGATGATGGAACTGGAGGACTGCGCTTTTCCGCTATTGCAGCAAATCATCACCACCGACGACCCGAAAGTCGCGTTCCGGGATACCGAAATCGCCCTGCTGATCGGCGCACGGCCGCGCAGCAAAGGCATGGAACGCAAGGATCTGATGGAGGCCAACGGCGCGATCTTTTCCGGGCAAGGCAAACTGCTCAACGAGTTTGCGGAGCGCCACGTCAAGGTGCTGGTGGTCGGCAATCCTGCCAATACCAATGCGCTGATCGCGATGCGGAACGCTCCCGATCTCGACCCGCGCAACTTCACATCGATGATGCGCTTGGACCACAACCGCGCCGTCGCGCAAGTCGCACAAAAACTGTTCCAGCCGCTCCACGACATCAAAAAGATGATCGTTTGGGGCAACCACTCCGGCACGCAATATCCCGATCTCGACCACGCCGAGATTCGCGGCAAACTGGTGCGTGAAATGCTGCCGGATCAGGGCTGGGTGGATCGCGAATTTATCCCGACCGTACAGGGCCGCGGCGCGGCAGTCATCGAGGCGCGCGGCCTGTCCAGCGCGGCGAGTGCCGCAAATGCGGCCATCTCGCATATACACGACTGGATGCTGGGCGCGCACCACAACAACTGGGTGTCCATGGGCGTACCGTCCGACGGCAGCTACGGGATTCCCGAGGGCGTGATCTACGGTTTCCCGGTGAGGTGCAAACAGGGCGAATATCATATCGTGCACGATCTTTCGATCAGCGAGCAAGGCCGCATGTACATGGAAAACAGCTATCTTGAGCTGGTTGAAGAACGCGGGCATGTGAAGCATTTGCTGGGTTGAGAGTGGCGGGTTCTCTTCTAAGGAGGCGCTGATTTATTCGTCATCCCCGCGAAGGCGGGGATCCAGTGCCTTTACTTAACTGGGTTCCCGCCTTCGCGGGAACGACGAAACCGAATAAATCAGCGCGTCCCTAACCGGCATCCGCATTTGACTGATCCGGCAACAAGGAAATTAGCAATATGGCTCTATCGATCACCGACGATTGCATCAATTGCGGTCTTTGCGAGGCGGAATGCCCGACCGGGGCGATATCCGAGGGCGATTACGTTTACGAGGTCGACCCGGACAAATGCAACGAATGCGTAGGCTTCTACGACCAGCCCCGTTGTGTCGCAGTGGGGCCGGTGGATTGCTTCCTTGACGCCAACGGCAACCCGTTCCGCCTGCCGCTCCCGTAAGAGGCGGGTAGACGGCATGGCGCACCGGTGCGCCATGCTAGAATCCTTGGTAAGCATATTCAGCGTGCACCTTTGGGGCATTCATGCAAAACCTGCCAGGCGGTAAATCCAGGCTGCTGCTTGCCATAAGCGTGGCGGCGGCGCTGCTGGTCGGCGCGCTGCTGTATGGCCAGTACGGGCGCGCCCAAGCGAGCATAAAAATCGGCGTGCTGCACTCGCTCAGCGGCACGATGGCGTCGAGCGAGACACCGCTGGTGGATGCCGTGCGGCTGGCGGTCGAGGAAATCAACCAGTCGGGCGGAGCGAATAGCCGACACGTCGAAATGATCGTCGCGGATTGCCGCTCCGATGCCGGATATTGCGCGCAGCAGGCGGAAAAACTCATCGCGCAGGACGGCGTTCAGGCATTGTTCGGCTGCTGGACCTCAAGTTGCCGCAATGCGGTCAAGACCGTCGTCGAAAAGCACCGCCACCTGCTGTTCTATCCGCTGCAATACGAAGGCCTGGAACAATCTCACGACATCGTCTACACCGGAGCGGCACCCAACCAGCAAATCATTCCGATGGCGTTATGGGCACTGCGGCACAAGGGCAAACGTTTTTACCTGATCGGCTCGGATTACGTCTTCCCGCGCACCGCGAATCTCATAGCCAAAGACGTGTTGCTTGCACAAGGTGGGCAGTTGCTTGGCGAACGCTATGTGCCGCTGGGGGAAAACGGTCTGGCGACGGCGGTGCGGGAGATTGCCGCACTGAGCCCCGATTTCGTGCTGAACACGCTGAACGGCGACAGCAACCTGCATTTCTTCCGCGCGCTGCGGGAAGCGGGCATCATCGCGGAAAAGACCCCGGTATTTTCCACCAGCATTACCGAAGTCGGGTTGGCGGCGATGGGCGCCGATCTTGCGGCGGGGCATTACGCCGCATGGAATTATTTTCAGAGCGTGGACGGCGACGAAAACAGGGCGTTTGTCGCGCGCTTCAGGCAGCGTTTCGGCAGGGAACGCGTGTTGGACAATCCGATGGCGGCTTCCTATACCGGCGTGAAAATGTGGGCTGACGCCGTGCGCAGCCAGGGATCGACCGATCTGGTGTTGCTGAAAACCGTGCTGGCGCAGCAAACCCTGCTTGCGCCGCAGGGAATCGTGGCAGTCGATTACGAAACGCGGCATCTGTGGCAAAAAGTGTTTATCGGCAAGGCGCGCACCGACGGCCAGTTCGAGATTGTCTGGCAATCCGCGCAGCCGGTTCGCCCCGCGCCCTTTCCGATTTACCGCAGCCGCGCGGAATGGCTGGATATTCTGCAGGAGTTGGCGGGAGCGAAGCAATGAGCTGGCGAGCCAAAGATATTTCGCTAGCCTGGCGCTTCATGATCTGGTTCGTCGTTGTCGCGCTGCTGCCGTTGGCCTCGTTCGGCTATTTGAGCCTGCGCCAGAACGAAGAGGCATTGCGCGGCGAAACGCTGGGCCGGATGTCGCGCTTGGCGGACAAGAAGACACTGCAAATCAAGACTTATCTGGACGAACGGAGCCAGAATGTACAGCTATTGGCGCGCAGCAGGCTGGCTGATGAGTCCATGGCGGAATTGTCGCGCGCCTATGCGCGCCATCGCGCCGGCTCGGCGGAATACCGCAGGGCGGCAAAGCTATTCGACAAGGACTTTGCCGCCTATATCGGCGAGGGCGGCGACACGCAGTTTTACGACGTGTTCCTGATTACGCCGCAGGGTGAAATTATCCTCACGCATAAGCATGAGGCGGATTTTGCGACCAATCTGGTCGACGGCCCCTATCGCGATACGCAGCTGGCGCAGGTATTTCGCGAATCGCTCATGACCATGGACAGCCGCATTTCCGATTTCGAGCATTACGCGCCTTCCAATTCGCCCGCCGCATTTGTCAGCGCGCCGATCATCCGCGAAGGCAAGCTGCTCGGGGTGGTTGCCATGCAGCTCGATACGCAACATATCTACCGGGTAGCGATGGACAGCAGCGGGCTGGGCGCGACCGGGGAAACACCGCTGGGCAAATTGACGGGCGCCGGAGAAGCAGTATTTGTCGCGCCGCTCAGGCGTGACCCGCAGGCGGCCTTGCAGCGCAGGATTGATTTAAATACGACGGCTGTTCCAATGCGCCATGCCTTGGCGGGCGAACGCGGCAGCGGCGTGGAGATCGACTATTCGGGCAGGCAGGTGGTCGCCGCCTGGCGTTATCTGCCGGAATTGCGCTGGGGGATGGTGGTCAAGATGGATGCAGACGAGGCTTTTGCGCCGATTCGCAGGCAGCGCGAAAATCTCCTGAAAATATTGTTGGCGTTGACCATGCTGGGCGGCTTTGCCGCGTTTTATTTTGGCCGCCAGATGGTGATGCGGCTCAGGAATTTTGCACAAAGCGCCGACGAGATTGCCGGTGGCAGTCTGAACAAGCGCGTGGATGAGTACGGCAGGGATGAACTCGGCGCGCTGGCGCGCGCCTTCAACCGCATGGCGAAAAACCTGCAAGTGTTATACCGCACGCTGGAAGACCGCGTCGAGGAGCGCACCCGCGAATTGAATACGGCGAATGAGCAGTTGCAAAAAGAAATGCACGAACGCGAACGGATTGATGGCCTCATCAGGCAGGAAAATAACTTCCGCAAGGAGATGGTCGATTCGCTGCCGGGGATTTTTTACATGCTGGATTCATCTGGGCAATTCCTGATGTGGAACAGGAATCTTGAGAGCGTGCTGCATTGCGGTGCCGAGGAAATCGTGCACAGCCATGCGCTGGATTTCTTTGAAGGGGGCGATATCGGGCTGGTCAGGGCAAAGATTCACGAAGCCTTTGAGATTGGCGATGCCTGCACGGAAGCGGTGTTGCGGGCAAAAAATGGCGCGAAAATCCCCTATTACTTTTCCGGGCGGCGCATAGAGCGTAATGGCGAGCAGGTGCTGGTTGGCCTGGGCATAGATATCACCGAGCGCAAGCGGGCGGAGGATGCCTTGCGTGTCGCCGCTGCAACTTTCGAGACGCACGAAGCCATCCTGATTACCGACGCCAACGCGAACATTATCCGCGTCAACCGTGCCTTCACCGAAATTACCGGCTACCTGCCGGAGGAGGTGCTGGGCAAGAACCCGAGCATCCTCAGTTCGGGGCGTCAGGACAAGGCTTTTTATGCGGCGATGTGGCAGCAGTTGTTGAATAGCGGCACATGGACGGGCGAAATCTGGGATCGGCGCAAGAGCGGGCAGATTTACCCGAAGTGGCTGACCATTACCGCCATCCGGGGCGAGCAGGGGCCGACAACCGGGTATGTCGCCATTTTTAGCGACATTACCGCGCGCAAACAGGCGGAAGAGGAAATCCGCAACCTGGCGTTTTACGACGCGCTGACCAAGCTGCCCAACCGGCGTTTGCTGCTCGACCGTTTCCATCTGGCGCTGTCGGTATCGGCGCGCAGCCGCAATTATGGCGCGGTGCTGTTCCTCGATATGGACAAGTTCAAGACGCTCAACGATACGATGGGGCACGACTATGGCGACCTGATGCTGATCGAGGTGGCAAGGCGCATCCAGCCCTGCGTGCGCGAGGTGGATACCGTGGCGCGGCTGGGCGGCGACGAGTTCGTGGTGCTGATCGAAGAGGTCGGCATGAATGCGGAGGAGGTTTCGCAAAAAGTGGCGCCGATCGCCGAGAAAATCCGCGCGGCGCTGGCATTACCCTACCTGCTCAGGGAGCACGAGTATCACAGCTCGCCGAGCATCGGCGTGTGCCTTTACTACGGCAACAAGGAGCCGGTAGAGGTCTTGCTCAAGCGGGCCGACCTGGCGATGTACCAGGCCAAGGATGCGGGGCGGAATGCGGTGCGTTTCTTCGATCCCGCGATGCAGCATGCGGTGGAAACGCACGCCGCGCTGGAAGCGGATTTGCGCCGCGCCTTGCCCAACCGTGAACTGCAACTGTATTACCAGATCCAGGTGGATAACGAGCATCGCCCGCTGGGGGCCGAAGCGCTGGCGCGCTGGAAACATCCGCTGCGCGGCATGGTTTCGCCCGTGCAGTTCATTCCCGTCGCCGAAGAGAGTTCGCTGATCCTGGATATCGGCAACTGGGTGCTCGATACCGCATGCCGGCAACTTGCGCTGTGGGGCAAGCGGGAAGAAACGCGTGGCTTGGAGCTCGCCGTCAACGTCAGCGCGCAGCAGTTCAGGAGGCACGATTTTGTGGAAACCATTGCCGCAGCCATCCGCGCGCACGAGGTCAACCCGGCGAGCCTGAAGCTGGAACTGACCGAGAGCGTGGTGCTGAGCGATGTCGCGGACGTGGTGGCCAAAATGCATGCGCTGAAAGTGCTCGGCGTCAAATTGTCGCTGGACGATTTCGGCACCGGCTATTCGTCGCTGTCCTACCTCAAGCAATTGCCGCTCGACCAGATCAAGATCGATCAGAGCTTTGTGCGCGATATTGCAACCGACCCGAACGATGCGATCATGGTGCGAACCATCATCGATCTGGCGCAGAATTTCCGCCTGAACGTAATCGCCGAGGGGGTGGAAACCGCGTCGCAACTGGGTTTCCTCAAACAGAACGGCTGTATGGCCTATCAGGGCTACCTGTTCGGCAAACCGGTAGCCATCGAGGAATTTGAAATGCTGCTGGGGAAGCTCCAGGGTATCGAACCCGGAAAAAGCAGTTAGCTGCGGTCAGGCGCCGGGGCCTGGTATGGAATTCCGCTATAAGAAACGGCGAGCGGCGATATTGTCCTCACGCCGCTTTTCACGGCCACAACGACAGGAATTGCCTATCGCCTGGTGCCCGACACTTTGATCTCAACGCGGCGGTCGGGTTGCAGGCAGGCAATGACCTTGGCGTTTCCTCCACCCAGGCAATCGCCCGCGTTGGTGACCGGCTGCGTTTCGCCCTTGCCTTGCGCATCGATGCGGCCGGCTTGGATATTCTTGTTTGCCAGATAATCTTTCACTGCCTGCGCGCGGCGTTCCGAAAGTTTCTTGTTGTATTTGTGGCTGCCGATGCGGTCGGCGTGGCCGATGGCGAGAATGGTGCCGTACGTTGCGCCTTCGAGCTGTTGCGCCAGGCCATCCAGCATCATCTTGCCTTGCGGTTTCAGCTCTGACTTATCGAACTCGAACAGCACTTCATTCGAAATGCTGTTCGTTTGCGGAGACGGCTTCGCCGGTTCCGCCGCAGGCGGCACGGCAGCCACGGCAGGTTTGCTATCCGGCGCGGCGGCAGCCTCGACCGGCTTGCCGGCCGGGTCGCATTCTTCGACGGCGAGCGCCGGGGTCCAGTCGCTGGTGTGCCAGCACAGGCCGGTGCCGCTCCTGACAATTTCGCCGCGGGTATCGACCAGATAGCCCTGGTTCCTGGTGGCTTGAGCATCGGCCAGGGCAGTCGCCGGGATCAGCGCAGCAGCGGCAATGGCAGCAGTAATAAGTTTCGTAAACGGCTTCATGGCATTTACTCCTTATATTTAAAGTCGGTTAGATACGGGGAAAGCACCGGGGCGGGAAGCATCGTTGAAAGGCTTCCGGTGCCCGCACTACGCGCCAACGCGCATAATGCAATATCGCATGTGCGGATCGTCCTGACGTTTGGCCGAATGAGCAAGGACCGGCAGCCAAGCCGTCAATATGGGCTATTTCTGCCCCTTGTCCTGGTCATGTCCATGTATCTTGTATAGCGCGGCCATGATGCCGGAAAGCAGCAGGCCAAACACCAGGATGATGAGGTAGATGTGCAGCTTCAGCCCTTCCATCAGGGCATACAGCCCGAGCATCGCGAAGATGCTCAGGTTTTCGTTGAAGTTCTGCACCGCGATGGAGCGCCCCGAGCCCATCAGCAGATGGCCACGGTGCTGCAGCAGCGCGTTCATCGGCACGACGAAAAAACCGCCCATCGCGCCGATGACGATCAGCAAAAATATCGCCAGCGTGCTATCGGTCACCGGGATCATCATCAGCACGACGACACCCATTGCGATGCCGACCGGCAGCACTTTTACCGCATGTTCGAGCTGGACGTATTTTGCCGCCAGCACCGAACCGAGGGCGATGCCGATGGCGACCCAGGCGGTGAGCTTGGCCGCCGTGCCGATGTCGTACTGCAGGGCGACCGCCGCCCAGGCCAGCACCACCAGGCGCAGCGTGGCGCCCGCGCCCCAGAACAGCGTGGTGACCGCCAGCGACACCTGGCCGAGCGGGTCTTTCCACAACAGCCGGAAGCAATGCCAGAAATCCCTGGTCAGAAAAACGGGATTGCGGCTGAGCGGCTTGTGGTCGATGCCCACACGCGGGATATAGAGATTGAAAATTGCGGCGGCGATGTAAATCAGCACGATGATGGCGACGGCCAGTTGCGCGACACGGTCGATCAGCGGAATATCCAGCGAGTGCATCAGCGGCGCGGCGATCTTGGGGCTGATGAGGATACCGCCCACCACAGCGCCGAGCACGATGGCGGCGACGGTCAACCCCTCCATCCAGCCGTTCGCCTTGACCAGTTGTCCGGGCGGCAGGTATTCGGCGAGGATGCCGTATTTGGCGGGCGAGTAGGCTGCGGCGCCCAGCCCGACCAGGCCGTAGGCGAGCAGGGGATGGACGCCGACCAGCATGGCGATGCAACCCAGCAGTTTGATGATGTTGCTGATGAACATCACGCGCCCTTTGGGCAGCGAGTCGGCAAATGCGCCGACGAATGGCGCCAGCACGATATAGGAGACGATGAAGCTTTGCTGTAATACAGGCGTGTGCCAGGACGGCGAGTGCAAGTCCATGAGCAGGGCGATTGCGGCGAACAGCAGTGCGTTGTCGGCAAGCGCGGACAGGAATTGTGCCGCGAGGATGATGTAAAAACCGAGATTCATTACACGAGAGCTATTTTTGGCAGGCCGTTTTATATCACGAAAGCATGACCCCTGCTATCATTCGCGTCTGTTAAAAACCCTGCGACAGGCCGGTTTTCATGTCACGCCCCATACAAGCCCGACTCGATCAAGGTGCGCTGGAGAGCAATCTCCGGGTAGCGCGCCGCGCCGCGCCGTCCGCGCGCATCATGGCGGTGGTCAAGGCGGAGGGTTACGGGCACGGCCTGTTGCGTGCCGCCGAAGCATTGTCCGAAGCCGACGGTTTTGCGCTGCTCGACATTCAGGACGCGGTGCGACTGCGCGAGACGGGTTTCCGCCAGACGCTGCTGCTGCTGGAAGGATTTTTCGACGCGCAGGAGCTGGCCGTCATCGCCCAATACGATCTGGCTTGCGTGATTCACAGCGCCTGGCAGATTGCGCTGCTCGACGCTTATCCGGGGCGCGCGACGCTGGATGTCTGGCTCAAGGTCAACACCGGCATGAACCGCCTGGGCTTCGCGCCGCAGCAGGCGGCGCAGGCGCTGGAGCAACTGCGCCGCCACCGCGCCGTGCGCAGCGTCACGCTGATGACGCATTTCGCCAACGCCGACGAGGCGCGCGGCATCGCCGGGCCGCTCGCGCTGTTCAACGATTTCGCCGCGCCGTACCGTTTGGCGCGTTCGCTGGCGAATTCCGCCGCGCTGCTGCGCTACCCGGAAACGCAAGGCGACTGGGTGCGCCCCGGCCTGATGCTGTACGGTGCGTCGCCCTTTGCCGAGGTCGGCGCGCTTCAGCTCGGTTTGCGCCCGGCAATGACGCTGCGCAGCCGCATCATTGCCGTGCAGGAATTGCGCGAAGGCGACGAAATCGGTTATAGCGCGCTGTTCCGTGCCGAGCATGCCATGCGCGTCGGCATCGTCGCCTGCGGCTACGCCGACGGCTATCCACGCTGCGCGCCGAATGGTACGCCGCTGCTGGTGGACGGGCAAACGACGCAAATCCTGGGGCGTGTCTCGATGGATATGCTGTATGCGGACTTGAGTGGGTTACCGCAGGCGGATATCGGCAGCACGGTTACCTTGTGGGGCGAGGGCATGCCGGTCGAGGAAGTGGCGCGCGCGGCCGGAACCGCCAGCTATGAATTGATGTGCGCGCTGACGGCGCGCGTGCCGGTTGTGGTTTGAATCACCCAAAATCATAGTCGTCCGCAGATTACGCAGCTTTGCGCCAATCTGCGTAATCTGCGGACAACGGTTTTTTCTAGGATAAGGAGGAAAGAAATATGTTAGGCATCATCGGCGGCAGCGGCGTTTACAACATCGAGGGGCTGGAGAACACCCGCTGGGTGAAAGTCGAGTCCTCGTTCGGCGAACCGTCGGACGAGATTCTGGTCG
>Ga0209343_10003698_pt1 | contig 19144 bp, 15 predicted proteins | sample RifCSPlowO2_02_FD_184026 | JGI IMG/M metagenome (GOLD analysis project Ga0209343, IMG submission 184026) | Groundwater microbial communities from Rifle, Colorado - Rifle CSP2_plank lowO2_0.2 (SPAdes) (version 2) | ecosystem: Environmental > Aquatic > Deep subsurface > Groundwater | place... | reverse complement strand
CATGAGCCCGTATCTCACTTTGCCCATGGCGAGGTTGCGCCAGCGGTTCACGTACACGCGCTCGAGGAAAAGCGCCGCGTCGCGGCCCTGCACGTCGATCTTGCCGAGGGTGGAAACGTCCACGATACCGACTCCGCGCCGCACGGCGAGCGCTTCGCGATTGGTGGCATCCAGATCCGATTCGCCCGGGCGGGCGTAGAACATGGGGCGCCGCCACAAGCCGGCATTCATGAAACGCGCGCCGGCCTGCGCGTGCCACCCATGCATCGGCGTCTCCCGCACCGGGTCGAAATGCGCGCCCACCTCCGATCCGGCGATCGCGCCCAGCGTGACCGGCGTGTACGGCGGACGGAACGTGGTCGTGCCGACCTCCGGTATCTGGGCGTCGATGAGGACAGCGAGTATCGCGAGCCCGTTGATGTTCGAAGTCTTGCCCTGGTCGGTGCCCATGCCGAGCGCCGTGTAGCGCTTCAAATGCTCGACCGAGTAATAACCTTCGCGTGCAGCCAGCGCGATGTCGCGCGCGGTGACGTCGTTCTGCAGATCGACGAAGCGCTTCGCCGTGCGCGTCGCCCCGGATTCGATGTCCCAGAGCGGAAGCAGCGGTGCTTCACTGATACGCGTGGTGCCGGGCACACTCACTGCAGCGCGGCGCAAACCCGCTGCTTCGGCCGCTGCGCTTCCAGCCTGCGCGCCCTCGGCAAGGCAGTCGGCAAGCGCAAAGCTGCCGCGCGCGGCGCCGGCGGAGCGCTCGGCCTGCACGGAAACGTCCGGCACGAAAGCCGCGATGCGCTCGTCGTAGCGCAGCCTGCCTTTGGACTGCGAGAACAGATGCACGGCGGGACTCCAGCCGCCGGATACGCACAGCAGATCGCATGCGAGCTCGCGCGGCTGCCCGCGTATGGCGCCGTTTTCCATCGCTGCGACCTGCACGCCCGTCACTCGCCGGCCGCCGGTTGCGCGGACCACCGCGTGAGCCGCGAGAACCTCGATGCCCGCTGCGCGCGCGCGCGCGGGCAGCTCGCCGGTGACCTGCGCCCGTGGATCCATCACTGCGCTCACCGCTACGCCGGCACGGTGCAGATCCAGAGCTGTCGCGTACGCGCTGTCGTTGTTGGTAAAAACTGCAGCGCGTTCGCCGGGCTTCACGGCGTAGCGGTTCAGGTAAGCGCGGGCCGCCGAGGCGAGCATGACGCCCGGCAGATCGTTATCGGCGAACACGAGCGGCCGCTCGATGGCGCCCGTCGCGAGCACCGCCTGGCGGGCGCGCACTTTCCACAGGCGCTGCCTCGGCGCGTGTGCGCTGCGCGGATGCACGGTCTGCGCGATGGCGAAGAGGTTGTGATCGAAATAGCCGAAGACATTGCTGCGCAGGAGCAGCGTGACATCGGGATGAGCCGACAGCTCGGCCACGCTGTTGCGCACCCACTCGAGCGCGGGGCGGCTGTCGATCGCCGCCCGTTCGGCAAGCAGGCTTCCACCCCACGCGAAATCTTCGGTGGCGAGTATCACGCGCGCACCGGCGCGCGCCGCGGCGAGCGCCGCGCTCAAGCCCGCTGGCCCGCCCCCTGCCACGAGCACATCGCAATGGGCATGGCGATGCGCGTAATGATCTGGATCCGGCGTGCGCGGCGATATGCCCATGCCTCCGGCGTCCCGGATGTACTGCTCGTAGCGCATCCACCACGACCGCGGCCACATGAACGTCTTGTAATAAAAGCCCGCCGGCAGGAAGCGCGAGAACACATCAGTCAGCGCGTTGACGTCAAACTCTACGGACGGCCAGCAGTTCTGGCTGGCCGCGGTGAGCCGGTCGTAGAGCTCGACCTGCGTGGCCCGCATGTTGGGCTCGGTTCGCGCGCCCGTTTCGAGCTGCACCAGGGCGTTCGGCTCTTCCGAACCGGCGCCGAAAACGCCGCGCCTGCGGTGGTACTTGAAGCTGCGGCCGACGACGCTGACGCCATTGGCGAGCAGCGCCGAGGCGAGCGTGTCGCCCGCGTAGCCCTGAAGCGCGCGGCCGTTGAAAGTGAACGAGTATGGCCGGCTGCGGTCGATCAGCCCGCCGTCCGCGAGCCTGTGGCGCTGTGTGCTCATGGTTGCACAGGCCGCCCCGCAGGAGCGGTCAACAGCACCTCATGCGTGAGCGTGTCTCGCCGCACGCGTATCCAGCGACGGCAACCGGCGCTGTGCTGCCACAGCTCGTCATGCGGCCCGCGTGGGTTATCGCGGATGTAGACATAGCTCGCCCATTGCGCGTCCGATGCCGCCTGCGGATCGCTGGGGCGAGCCATGTCGCCGTCGCCGCCGTAGGTGAACTCGGTGACGTCGCGCGGCCCGCAGTAAGGGCAAGGCAGGAGCATCATGCTCGCGTCGCTCGTTTTTTCAATGCACCCACGGGTACGGGCCGCCGCCTCTTTCGTCGATCGTCCGGCCCAGCCCGTAGCGATCGAGCGTGTAGGCGGCGTTGAGCGCGTGCGGCTGGTCGTGCGCGATGGTGTGCGCAAAGCACCAGCCGGAGGCCGGCGTCGCCTTGAATCCGCCGTAGCACCAGCCGCAGTCGATATAGAAATTGTCGAGCGGCGTCTTGCCGATGATGGGACTGCCGTCCATGCTCATGTCCATCACGCCACCCCAGGTGCGCAGCATGCGCAGCCGGCTGAAACAGGGAAAGAGCGCGAGGAGCGACTGCACGGCATGCTCCACCGGCGGCAGATTGCTGCGCTGGCCGTACGAGTTGTACATGTCGAGATCGCCCCCGAGCACGAGCTCGCCTTTGTCGGACTGGCTGACGTAGAAATGCACCGCGCCCGAAGTGACGACGGTGTCGAGTATCGGCTTCACAGGCTCGGAAACGAGCGCCTGCAGCACGTGGGTTTCGATCGGCAGGCGCAGGCCGGCCATGCCCGCTACGTGCCCCGAATGACCCGAGACCGCCAGTCCGATTTTCTTCGCGCGGACGTAACCGCGCGTCGTGTCTATGCCTTCGATGCGGTTGCCGTTGCGCCGCAGTCCCGTGACTTCGCATTGCTGGATAATGTCGACGCCGCGTGCGTCGGCGCCCCTTGCATAACCCCACGCCACCGCATCGTGCCGCGCCGTGCCGCCGCGCCGCTGCAGCAGTCCGCCTATGATGGGATAACGCGCACGCGGGGAGCAGTCGAGGAGCGGCACCATCCGGGCCACCTCTTCCCGCGTGAGGAACTCCGCGTCGATGCCATTCAGCCGCATTGCGTTTCCGCGGCGCGAGTATGCGTCGAGATCCGCGTAGCTGTGGGCGAGATTCAACACCCCGCGCGGGCTGTACATGACGTTGTAGTTCAAGTCCGCGGACAGCCCTTCCCACAATTTCAGCGAGTGCTCGTAAAAGTGCGCGTTCGGGTCGAGATAATAGTTAGAGCGCACGATGGTGGTGTTGCGCCCGGTGTTGCCGCCGCCGATGTAGCCTTTTTCCAGCACGGCCACGTTGGTGATGCCGTGGTTTTTCGCGAGGTAATACGCCGTTGCCAGGCCGTGACCGCCGCCGCCGATGATGACGACATCGTATTCGGATTTCGGCTCCGGGCTGCGCCATGCGCGCGGCCAGTTCTCGTGATACGAAAACGCGTTACGGACGAGGGAATATATCGAGTACTTCAACAACTTCGATGGCGCTTATTGAAAAGTATCCGCATCAAACCAGCTTCACCCCCACTCGTCAACGGAGAGCGTGGATCACGGCGGCACTATTAATGTGCCTACGAGAAATCATTAGCCGTGCTAATGCAAGGCCAGGCGGCCGGAGCGTGCCAACCACCGGTCTTGCTCTGGGCGGGAAGATCGCTTTAAGCTCTCACGAATGAATGAACCGGGAGGAGCCGTTGAAAATTACACGAATTTCCGCTACGCCGCTGGCGGTTCCGTTCAAGCAGACTCATGTCACCTGGACCGGGGCTTACTCCGCCAAGTCAACGCTGTTGATCGAGATCTTCACCGACGAGGGTATTGTCGGTCTGGGCGAAGCGCCTGGTATTCCCTTGCCGGAGATGGTGGCGATGATCGTGGCGGAGTTCGAGGAGTTCCTGATCGGACGCGACCCGTTCGAGATCAATGCCTTCCAGGAACAGGCGCTCAATTCGCAGTCGAAGGCAGGGCTTGTCGCCATGACCTGGAACCGGTTTCGCAACGTCGCGAACAGCGCCTTGGGGGGGATCGACATGGCGTTGTGGGACATAGTGGGCAAGGCTACGGGTCAGCCCTTATGCCGGCTGCTGGGCGGAAAGTTGCGCGATCGCGTCGATATGTTTGCCTGGGTTCATCGCAAAGACACTGACGAGATGGTGAAAGAGGCGCTCGAGTTTCAGAAGCAGGGATTCCGTGCTTTCTACCTCAAGATCGGGCTTGGGCTACAGCGTGATATGCAGGACATCGCCGCATTGCGGGAGGCATTGGGTACCGAAGCACTCATCCGCGGCGATGCAAACGGCGCGTGGACGCCCGTGCAGGCAGTCCAGGAAATTCGGGCGCTCGAGCGGTTCGGGCTCGACTGGGTTGAGCAGCCTGTGACGGAAGACGACTTCGACGGCTTCGAGCGCGTGAGTCGCGCCGTGGCGGTTCCGCTTTGCATCGACCAGGGGGTCAACACCAACCAGCTCGCCTACCAGGCCATCTCGCGACGCCTGGCCGACGTCGTGTGTTCCGATCTGCACCGGGTTGGCGGTTTAATGGCTTTTCGCGAGCTGGCGGGGATGGCGCGGCTCGCCAATATCGGAATCTGCCGCCATGCAGGTCCTGAATTCGGAATTTCCGCAGCCGCGCACTTGCATCTGATCGCCACCATTCCGAATCTGACGTTGGGCAACCAGACCTATGCGACGACAATTGCCGACGACATCGTCAACGAAACGGTCTCGGAGTTCGAAGAAGGTGCTTTGCCCGTGCCGGATCGGCCCGGCATCGGCGTGACGCTGAACCCTGACAAGGTGGCAAAGTACTCGAAGATGTATCGGAAGATGCGCGAAGCCCGCTGATCACTAGCGGCGCGGCCAGAGTTCGGCAAAAAGGTCGCGGCAGGATGGAAGCTGCGCGAGTCCATGTAGCCGCCGGAGCAGCGCATCGGCGGCCGCTTCGGTCAAGAGAGCGGCAGTACAGGACATAAACTTCTCGTGGAGGCGGGCCGCCGGCATCGGTTTGATTGGCATGCCGGTCGCGGCCCCGTTGTTGCGCGTCAGCCTGCGGCCGTCGCGCAGCATTACGTGCACGATCGCGCCCTCGGGATGATCGCGACGGTCGCTCTCGGTAGCGAGGAGGGCGTCGTTGCGCGTCATGGTGACCTTACGCATCGCGCTGCGCAAACGCGGGTCCCGCAGCAGACTGTCATCTAGGTGATGGGCGGCGAAATCGCCGAACGTCAGTATGCAGCCGACGGCGTAGGGCATGCTGAACTGCGCCTCGGTGACGGTGCGCGGATCGTCGTAACGCAGGCTCACCGCGACGAGCGGCGTTACTTCGCAGTGCACGGCAACGACATCTTCCGGGGCGAGCTGGTTTTCAATCATCAGATCGGCGACCGTTTCCGCCGCGGCCTGCGTGGCAGAGCAAGCTGGAAACAGCTTGAAGGCGACGCCTGGATCGATGAGCGCGAAGCGCGTGCCCACCCTTAACGCAGCCGCATCGAACGTCCCGGCGGCAATGAGCTGTACGAATCCATTCTCGTGTTCGAAGGCATCTGCGGGCGCATCGTGACCGTCGTGGGCGAACCACGCGGCCTGGACGCCGGTCTGGGCCGCGCGACCGAGAGCGAGGGGCTTTGCTGCCGTGCCGATCATAGCGCGCATCCCTGTCGCCTGGCACGCTGCGAAGCTGACCGCGTGCCGTGTTTTCTCGCGGTCGAGTCCGAGCGCTTTCGCCGCGCCGGCCGCGGCGCCGATCGCGCCCAGGACGCCGCTCGTCCACCAACCATCGAAGTAGACGCGCTCCGGAAGCGCGCGTCCCAAGGCGTACTCGATTTCAACGCCTGCAATGAACGCTTCCAGGGCGCATTCTCCGGGAACGTCAAGCGTCTCGGCACATGCCAGCACCGCCGGCCAGACCGCGGCCGAGCCGTGGACGATTCCGGCATAGGAGGTATCGTCGAAGTCCAGCGCGTGGGCCGCGGTGCCGTTGGCGAGCGCTGCGCCGCTTGCGGCGCAGGCCGCCTCCTCACCCCAAACCCGGGCGCATCCGGCGGCGTAGTCCCGTGGAAGGCTGCGCCGCACCGCGCGTGCGGTGGGATGACTGGTGCCTGCCAACCCCACGCCGGTAGTATCGACGATGCAGTCAAGCGCCGCGCGCACGACTTCCGATGGCAGATCGCGAAGCCTGATGCCGGAGACCCAATCCGCAAGTTGGCGCGCGACAGGGATCATCAGCCACCCTGCGTGCGGCGAACGATGTCGTCGTAGAGCGCGCGCTTGATCGAGATGCCATCTCGCGCGGTGCGAGCGCGGTTCGCATTCCGTTTGTCCCCGGGAAGTCGCGTGCCGGGCTGGTTGAGGATGGCCGTGAATAACGTTTCCAGGCGCTCCGAAAACGCCGCGCCAACGAATACCGAAGGATCGAGCGCAATGAAGAACTGACCGGTGCGCGGAGGTCCACCATTGTTGTCGGCGAACGAAGCGGCGTTGAACGAGAAGTTTGCCCCGGTCATTCCGGCCGCCATGATATCCACCAGCAGGGCGATGCCGGCGCCTTTGTGGCCGCCGGCGGGCAGCATCGAGCCGGCAAGCGCGGCCTGCGGGTCATTGGTTGGTTGACCGTCCTTGTCGAGGGCCCAGCCCGTTGGAATGGGTTTTCCTTGTTGCGCGTGAACCATCACCTCGCCGCGCGCCACGACACTGGAGGATTGATCGATCACGACCGGAGGAGCATTCTTCCGGGGCGCCGCGAAAGCAACGGGGTTGGTGCCGAACAAAGGCTTTTTCCCGCCCCACGGGGCGATTGCCGCAGGCGAGTTGACGTAACCCAGCGCGACGAGGCCACGATCCGCAATGCGTTCGACATGGAAGCCGACGACGCCACAGTTGTAAGAGTTGGTGACGGCGAGCGCGGCGATCCCGTTTTCCCTCGCGAGCGGAATCAGGCGTTCAAGTCCGGCATCAATTGCCGGATGGGCAAATCCTTCTTGCGCATCGACGAGCAGCGCGCCCGCCGCGCTCCTGCGAATGCCCGGCTCCGCACGCCCGTTGACTTTGCCGCATTTCGCATGCTCGCAGTATGTTGGCAGGCGCAGCAGGCCATGACTGTGGATGCCTTCGGCCTCCGCCGCCACGATCGATGTAGTCACCGACCGGGCGTTAGGTTCACTGATATTGCTCGCGAGCAGCGCCTTGTGAGAGAGCGCCGCGACTTCTGCCAGCGTAAGGTTGACCCGGTCCGCACTCATGGATTCGTTCCGGCGTTGCCGGCTATTCCACCCGCACACCGGCGAGTTCGATGACTTTCTTCCACTTGGTCACGTCGGCGCGGATGAATTCGGTAAACTCCTCCGGCGTGCCGGTTGCGAGATCCCCGCCTTGCGCAAGCAGCTTATTCTTGATGTCCGGGAGGTTGAAGATGCGCACCAGCTCCTTGTTTAGCTTCTCGACGATGTCCTTGGGCGTACCCGCGGGCGCCATGACACCGTACCAGACATAGACTTCATAGCCCGGCAAACCTGCTTCAATCATGGTCGGAGAATCCGGCAGTTCGCGCATGCGCTCTCGTCCCGTGGTAGCCAACACCCGCACCTTGCCTGACCGATAATAAGCCAGGGTGGATACAACGCTCTGTATTCCCATGTGCACGCGCCCCGTGACGAGTTCAGTGGAGGCTTCCGCCGGGCCCTTGTACGGGATGTGGACAATTTTGACGCCAGCCAAGTGATTGAACAGTTCCATCGCCAGATGGCTTGGCGCCCCGATGCCGGAAGACGAGTAGTTGAGCTGGCCCGGCCGGGCCTTTGCGAAAGCGACGAGATCTTTCACCGTCCTTACTGGTACCGAGGGATGAACCGCCAGCACGCTGGCCGCCCGGACGCCCAGAACAATCGGTGCAAAGTCCTTGATCGGATCGTATGCCAGATCCTTGCGCAGGCCGGACGCGGTTCCGATGCTTCCTACCGATCCCATAAGCAGCGTATACCCGTCCGGCGTTGATCTCGCGACATAGGCCGCTCCAATGGTGCCGCCGGCACCGGCCCGGTTTTCAACGAAGACAGGCTGTCCCCAGCTTTCCGCGAGCTTGGCTGCAAGCAGGCGGCCAACGATGTCGGTGCTGGCGCCGGGGGAAAACGGCGCGACCAGCTTGATGGGTTTGGCAGGATAGCTTTGGCCCGCGGCAGGCCACGGCACGAGGATCGAAATCAAAGCGAAGAAACAAGTAATGCGGCAGGCATGCATGAGCCTTTCCTCCCTCTATCCGGGTGCACGTTTCACGTCAGATCGAGTGCCACCGTTTGGTCGGGGGCGTTGAGTGCGATAACTTGATCAAACAGGCCCTGGGTCGGCCTGTCAATCGTTCCCGCGGACCATAAATAACTTTACGAGACATCATAAGTTCTGCTAATTTCGCCGGTGCGGCACCGGGCGCAGTGTTCTCGCCGTGAAATAGAATGACACAATTCATATGCCGGCTCGCAGGAAATTGGACTGCAACCTTCAGTGGCTGAGGATTTTTGTGGCTGTGAGTGCGACCGGCAACATGACGGCCGCTGCGCAGCGGCTTGGGTTGACGCAATCCGCGGTGTCGCAAGCGATTCGACAACTGGAGGATACACTGGGTGCCGTCCTGGTCGATCGAACACAGCGACCGTTAAAGCTGACCTCGGCCGGCTCAATGCTGCAGCGGCGAGCGGCGTCGCTGGTGGAGGACGCAGAAGCGCTAGTGACGTTGGTGCATCAGGCGGGGTCGAGCAAGATTCCCGAGTTGCGCATCGGCATCGTCGATTCGTTCGCGGCGACAGTGGGCCCGCGGTTGATACGGGCGTTGCTCAACACTGCCCAGCGCCTGTCGTTCCATTCCGGCTTGGCGCACGATCAGGCGGAAGGACTGCTTACCCGCAACCTCGATATGATCGTCGTCGGCGATGCCCTCGACGACGTGGATGGGCTGGACCGGTATCCCATCCTCAGCGAGCCGTACGTCCTGGTGCTGCCCGAGCGTATGGCGGCGGAAGTGGACATAGCGGATCTTAAGCATCTGGCGGCGAGCCACGCGTTGATCCGTTTCTCTGCCCGGTCGCAAACGGGCGATCAGATTGAGCGTCACCTGCGGCGGCTCAGAATCAAAGCGCCGCGGCTGCTGGAAGTGGACGCGACGGATTCCTTGATCGCCATGGTCCGGGAGGGTCTGGGCTGGGCGATCGCAACCCCACTGTGCTTGTTGCAGGCGCGCTCGCAACTGGAGGGCACCAAAGTGTTGCCGTTTCCCAGCACGGGGTTGCTGCGACAGATTCATTTGATTGCCCGCTCCGGGGAATATGGAACCCTTCCGGAAAAGGTGGCTCAACTCGCGTGCGATATCCTGCGCACTTACTGCGTCCCCGAGTTGACCAAACTTGCGCCGTGGCTCAGGCAGCAGTTAATCGTCGGGTGAGCCGCGGGAGAGCCTGGATCACTTGGCGCCGAGCAGGCGGATCGATACGTTAGCGAGGAAGAGCGCTGGACCAACATGAAAGCAACCGCTCACGACGCACAAACAAAAATAGCGCAGTTTCACCGTGAAGCTCTGGTGATCGATGCGTTGACGCCGCTTTACGTTCTCGACGAGCCCTACGTTGCGGGACTGGTGGAGGGCGGCGTCGACGCGGGATTCCTGAGCGTTGCTTCGCCCCAGCCATGGGATGAAGTGCTACGAAGGACGGAAACAGCACTCGCAAAAATTGAAAAAAGCGCGACGCTGACACTCGCCACTTCGGCCGCCGACATCAGGAAAGCGAAACAGCAGGGAAAAATCGCGCTGGTGTTGATCACCCAGGCAGCCGACATGCTCGAGAAGGACCTCAAACGCGTCGGCATTCTGTATCGTCTCGGTTTTCGGGTGCTCGGTATCTGCTATACCTTCGCCAACCTGCTGGGCTGCGGCTGCGGAGAGATCAAGGACGGCGGTGTCACGTTCCTGGGCAAGGACTTCATCGCGGCGGTCAACGAACTTCCGCTGATGCTTGACGTTTCGCACGCCGGCCATCAGACCTCGCTCGACGCAGTCCGGTTGGCGCGGGCGCCGGTCGTTACCCACGCGAACGCGTACGCAGTGACGCCGAACGACCGTAACAAGAAGGACGATGTGCTGGGTGCGGTCGCGGATAAACGCGGAGTGATCGGGCTAAACGCTCTGCCGAGCACCGTCGCGCCGCAGTACCCGGGCCTCGAGCACATGCTCGGGCACGTCGACTACATCACCGGCAAGTTTGGCATGGACTGCATGGGATTGGGTCTGGACTATGTCGAAGGTTTCAAGCGTGAGGGCAAGGTGCTGCCTCAATCCGTCAGGAACAGGACGCTGCGGCCGGATATCTTCGGCTCGGTCGACGACTTTCTGAATCAGGCATATGCAAAGGATCTGGAAAGAATCGAAAAGCTTCCCAACCTGACCGCCGCGCTTCTGGACCGCGGATACACGCAAGATCAGGTGCGCGGCATACTCGGTGAAAACTGGCTTCGGGCATTTGAGCGTTTCGTAGGATAACCAGCCTTCGGAAAGGTGAGACCATGCAAGTGACAATGCAAGAGAACAGATGCGGAATACGGGCGGTTGTTGCTGCCGTCATTCTGGGAGTCGCGGCATTCGCAGCGGACGCAGCCGAAACCTATCCCACGCGGCCAATCCGGGTGGTAGTGGGCTTCACCGCCGGCACGACAACCGATTTCACCGCACGTCTGCTTGGGGAGGCCCTGTCACAACGCTTCGGACAAAACGTGGTCGTAGAGAACCGCCCGGGCGCGAACAGCGGTCTCGCCAACCAACTGGTGGGCCAGTCTACGCCCGATGGCCACACGCTGCTGATCGGCACATTGAGCCTGGTGACAGGTCCCATGCTTTACAAGAATCTGCCGTTTGATCCGAAGGACTTCGCACCGGTAAGTCTGGTCGTGCTCTCGCCCAACGTGATCTGCGTCTACCCGGGTGTTCAGGCGCAGTCGATCAAGGAACTCATCGTACTGGCGAAGTCCCAGCCCGGCAAGCTCCGCTATGGATCATCGGGGCGTGGAAGTTCCGCTTTCCTTACCCTGGAACTGTTCAAATCAATGGCCGCCATTAATCTCCAGGAAATTCCGTACAAGGCAACCTCTCAGGCGGTCGCCGATACCATGGGCGGGCAAATCGAAATCTATCCGCCGAATCTCGTGTCTGCCATTCCCATGCTAAAGACGGGAAGGCTGCGGGCTCTCGCCGTGACGAGCGCGAAGCGCTCGCCGAGCCTGCCCGACGTCCCGGCGGTGAGCGAGGCTGTGCCGGGATATGACGCGACCACGGGTGTGTATGGCATTCTGGTTCCCATCAAGACTCCAGAGGCGATCATCGAACGTTTGCATCGGGAGATCGCCCAGGTCACGCACTCGGCCTCGTTCAAGAACGAGATGGGGAAGCGCGGCGGTGAAGCGTTGGGAAGCAGCCCGCAGGAATACTCCGCCTATCTAAAGCGGGAACGGGACAAGTGGGGCAGGCTGTTCGCGCAACTCGGCATCAAGCCGGAGTGATCTGCAAGGGCCGCTGCCTCTCGCCCCACGTTCCACCGCAAACGGTCTCGAAAATCGAAACGTCGATCGGATGCTCTCGGTACGAGTGAGAGCAGCGATGCAGACCGTCCTGAAGCGTGCGGAGGTCCTTGCCGCGTGATGGACGAGGGGATGACGCCGTATCATTGATCGACTTCATACCCGGGTAGTCCGGATTCGGCAATGGTCGGTAGCTCCGGCGCGGCGGGAGACCGCTCGCAGGCGGATACCCCCAGATGCCGCAGGCGGTCGGCCTTTACGTGGGATCGCGTACTGAGCAGCGTGCCAAATCCGATCTGAATATGTCCGGCGAGCACATCGGTGATCACCGCCGCGCCGCTCTTGTATGGAACGTGCACCAGTTTCACGCCTGCCAGGTGGCTGAACATTTTTTCCGCGAAATGCGCAGGCCACCCGTGCCGGATTGGCGGATATCCTACGCCCGTTCGCCCGGATACTGATGCCCCCGCACGACGTAATCAACCTCGTTCGCCGAGCCGTATTTTTTCTCGAGCTGATCTTCGGGCAGGAATTGCGATTCGAGTTCGTTGATGAACGCGTATCCCATCAGCTCGCTGATCTCATCCGCGCTCGCCACGAGGTCGGTCCGTTCGGCAGGCTGGTCGGAATCGAGGCTGTCCTTGAATGCCTGCAGGGCGTTTTTCATCCCCTTGATGGCGGCCGCCGTGAGCATGCGCGAGTAGCTCACGCGCGCGACGCCGATTTTTGCCAGGCGTTTGACCGACACGATGGGCGTGGTTGGCCGCCCGCGCAGCCCCAGGCCCATGCTGATGCTGACGGGCGCCTTGACTTCATCGACGAAGCGCTGGATCTGATCCTCGGAGCGGATCGCGTCGGGGTAGAGCATGTCGGCGCCGGCCGAGAGGTAAATTCTGGCGCGCCGGATTGCGCCTTCGATGCCTTCCACGGCGATCGCATCGGTGCGCGCATTGATGATGAAGTCGGGATCCGTTCTCGCCCTGATCGCGGCCTCGATCTTTTTCGCCATTTCGTTGGCGCTGATGAGCTCCTTGCCGCGCATGTGGCCGCAACGCTTCGGGATCACCTGGTCCTCGATGTTGATTCCCACCACGCCGGCTTCTTCGAAGTACTGGACGGTGTGATAGACCGTAACGGCGTTGCCGTAGCCGTTGTCGGCATCGGACATGACGGGGATCGAAACGCTGCGCGCGATGTGGTGACACGCGTCGACGTTATCCCGCAATGTCATGATGCCGATGTCCGGCTGGCTAAGCCGCGAGTTGGCGAGCCCTGCCCCGGTGGTAGAGGCGGCCTGGAAGCCCGCCTGCTCGACCAACCGCACGCTGTAGCCGTCGTAGACGCCGGGCGACACGACGAGGCCCTGCTTGAGCAATGCCCGCATGCGCTGAGTCTTGGTGGGAGCCATGGTGCGTGATCCTCGGGTGATTGGGGGAGAGGGGGGTAAGAAGTTTGATGTGCTGCCCGTCAACGCTCAATCGACACGTGCGCCGGACACCTGCACGACTTTTGCCCACTTCGTGAGTTCGCTCTTGAGGTGGCTCGCAAGGTGCACGGGCGAGGAGCCGATGGGCTCGAAGCCGTGGCGCACGAGCTGTTCGTTGACTTCGGGCGCATTCACGGTCGCGGCCAACTGCGCGTTGAGCTTATTAACGATCGCTGCCGGCGTGCCGGCCGGCGCCAGCAGAGCGTGCCAGCTGGAAGCTTCGAATCCCGGCACGCCCGATTCCGCGACGGTCGGCGCCTCGGGCAGCGCGGGGGAGCGCTTGGCTCCGGCAACCGCGAGGGCACTGATTTTTCCGGCCTTGATATTGGGCAGCGCTCCCGGAATCGTTGGAAACCACAGCGAGACCTGACCCGACAGCAGATCCATCGTGGCCTGGCTGATCACTTTGTACGGCACGTGGGTGAGGTTGATTCCCGCCATGCTTTTGAACAGTTCCATCGTCAGATGCCCCGAGCTCCCGCTGCCGGTCGATGCGTAGTTGATTTTCCCCGGTGCTTTCCTTGCCAGCGCGATCAGCTCTCTGACGTTCTTCGCCGGCAGCGACGGGTGCGCCACCAGCACGTTTTGCAGCGAGGTCAACAGCGTGATCGGGGAGAAATCCTTGATCGGGTCGTACGGCAGCTTGCGGTAGAGGCTCGCATTGACCACCAGCGAGGCGCTGCATATATAGATCGTGTAGCCATCGGGCGCCGCTCTTGCCGCGAGCTCCGCGCTCACGTTTCCGCCCGCGCCGGGGCGGTTGTCGATCACAACCTGCTGTCCCCAGGCATCGGTGAGCTTTTGGCCGATCAGCCGCGCCGCAAGATCAACGCTGCCGCCGGGCGCAAAGGCGACGATCAGCCGGATCGGCCGCGCCGGATAGGATGGTGCGAAGGTATCGGAAGCCGCGGCATTCAGCGTCAGCGCACACAGCGCCGCGCAGAACATTACCTCCGATAAACGCCGTTTAGCCGTTCGCTCGTTCACACATTAACACGTTCATCGGCGGTTTCTGGTTTTGACGCCCCCTTATTTCTCGGGCCCGGCATAGATCCCCGCCGTGTCCGGGAACATGCACTTGACGATCTTGAACTTCGAGATGTCGACCGTCGCGTCCATGTGCAGGAACACCGCGGCGTCGCGAAAGTGCTTCTCGATGCCGAAGTCGAGCATGATGCCGTTGCCGCCGTGCAGCTCCACGGCGTGCTTGCACACCTTGAACACTTCCTCTGAAGCGAACAGCTTGACCATGTTGACGAGCGCCTCGGCGTCCGGCGCGCCCTCGTCGACCGCGCGCGCGGCTTCATTCATAAGCGAGCGCACGGCGCAGATGCTGGTGGCCATTTCGGCGAGCCGGATGGCAACGGCCTGATGCTTGATGAGCGTGCGGCCACCCTGGACATAGTTCTGCACGTAGTCGGCGGTCTTTTCGAATGCGGCCACGGCAATGCCTAGATTTTTCGAGGCCTGGATGATCTTGCCGGGGCGGAAATAGACGCCGGCCTTGGTCAGTGCGACGTCCTGCACCAAGCAGTGGTCCTTGGGCACGGCGCAGTCTTCGAACACGATTTCGCCGTTGTTCATGAAGCGCCCGCCCAGCGTCTCGTTGCAGCGGGCGACGCTGAGTCCGGGCGTGTCGCGCGGGACGAGGAAGCTCGAAGTGCCCTGGGTCATTCCGGCGCCCGGTTTGGTCGTGGCGTAAACGACGTAGAGTTTGGCGTCGTAGCCGTTGCTGATGAACTGTTTGCGGCCGTTGATCACCCACTTGTCGCCTTTGAGCTCCGCGCGGGTGTGCATCATTGCTTCGGGCACGTCGTAAGGCAGCCAGCGGTCGGAGGCCCCGCGCGGTTCGGTCAGACAGTGCGCGAGCAGGAACGACGGGTCTTCGGCAATTCGCGGAAACCAGCGCTCCTGCAGATGACGCGGCGCGACGTTGCGCAACAGCACCGAAACCTTCCAGATCTGGACCAGCTTGTCGGAGAGCCCTGCATCGCCGCGTGAGATTTCCTCCGAGATCATGGCGAAGGTTTGCACCTCGGATTTGGGGTCGACCGGCGTGCCGCCAAACTCCTCCGGAATGCCGAGCGTGCGGATGCCGATCTTGTGCGCCTGCTCGAGAATCTCCGGCGGCAGGCGATCTTCCGGCGTCATGCTCCACTCGCGTTGCCAGTTCTTGCGGATGAACGGGGTGACGTAGTCGTCCACGAAGGCGCGGCAGGCATCGCGCATCATGCGCTGCTCTTCGGACAGTCCGCGATCGTTCGTAATCATGATTTGAGCAACAGTCGTCCTGAAGCAATGCTGGCTGGCGATCTCCGCTTGAGTCGCCGTGGTTGGGTACGATATCCGAATTGACCCATTCGCGCCACCCGTTATCCATGATGTGAACTTTGCCGTCACATCAGCGTTATGGATGGACAGGTCGCGGGCCCGCGTTTTAAAGTTAGGTCAATGGTGAACGGTGAACAGGTGAAACCGGGCGCGAGTCCCGAGTTCCTATTGATCTTTGCATAATCGACTAATAAATGAATGTCGTCCTCGCCCCCGATTAAGGCACTCGAGGGCAGGCTCCGGCGGGAACCCAAATAGTCTGTCGTTCCCGCGAAGGCGGGAACCCATACGGCGGCTCCACATGTTGAATTCGTAAATTGGATTCCCCCCCGATTAAAGCGCTCGGGGGCAGGCTCCTTCACGGGAATGACATCGACCTATTACGACTGTTAGCCAATTATGCAAGGCTCGATAATTACTGAATCCTGAATTCTGAAGTTACCGCATCCGGAGAAAAGAAGCATGGCCGCAAAATCCGCCAAGGCATCCCAGCCGAGGAACTACAAGCTCATCGTCGAAAAGGACGTGCAGATCCCGATGCGGGACGGTGCGATTCTCTTTGCCGACGTGTTTCGTCCCGACGGCGGCGCGGAGCGTTTCCCGGCCATCATGAACATCAGCGTCTACCAGAAAGACAAGCTGTGGGTGCCGCCGGCGGACCTCGAGGAAGAGGCCAATCCCTACATGAACTGGGAGACGGTCAATCCGCTGTGGTGGTGTCCGCGCGGCTACGCCTGCGTGCGCGTGGACGCCCGCGGCGCCGGAAGATCCCCCGGCAAGTCGGAGCCCAGTTCACACCAGGAAGGGCTGGATTTCTACGATGCGGTCGAGTGGATTGCCAAGCGGTTGTGGTGTTCCGGCAGCATCGGCACGGTCGGGATCTCGTATCACGCAAGCTCCCAGTGGCGCCTGGCCAATCTGCAGCCGCCTTCGCTGAAGGCGATCATGCCGTGGGAGGGGCGCGCCGACCAGTACCGCGACCAGGCTTATCACGGCGGCATTTTTGCACTGGGGTTCATCGGCAACTGGTGGCTCACGCACACGGCGCACCATTTGCTGGGGCGCCCGCGCAGCTACAACCCGGATGCGTTCCACAACGACATGATGTGGAATTACATGCGCAACGACCTCGATTCCGAATTCTGGCGCATGTCGAGCGCCCGCTGGGACAGGATCACGGTGCCGATGTACAGCGTCGGCAACTGGGGCGGCTTTTCGATGCATCTGCGCGGCAATACCGAGGGCTATATGAACGCAGCGTCCAGGCACAAGAAACTGCGCATCCATACCGGCACGCACTTCCACCCGTTCCACTCGGAGGAAGGGCGCACCGATCAGTTGCGCTGGTTCGATCATTGGTTGAAGGGCATCGACACCGGCATCCTGGATGAGCCGCCGGTGAAGCTCGAGATTCGCACCGGCGGAAGCCAGGAGCGATATGCATTCCGCTTCGAGAACGAGTGGCCTCTCGCCCGGACCCGGTGGACCCGGATGCACTTGAAGATCGACCGGGAGGCCTCGAGCGAGGTCCACGCCGTGGAAGGCGAACTCGTGAAGTCGCCGCCGAAAAAAACGGCCAAGGCGACTTATTCGGCGAGCGGCGTAACGCGAGCCGGCGTGGCACCCGGCTCGTCGCTGGCAACCACCCACGGAAACACCGGCCGCACCGGTGTCTCGTTCGAGACTGCGTCGATGCGGGAAGACACTGAAATTACGGGACCGATCGTTCTGAACCTGTGGGTGTCGAGCACCGCGGAAGACATGGATATCTTCGCCACCATCCGCAACATCGGTCCCGACGGCAAGGATGTGTGCGAGGTCGGCCAGCACGGCCAGCCGATTCCGTGCGTGACCAAAGGCTGGCTGCGCGCCTCGCACCGCAAGCTCGACGCCGAACGCTCGCTGCCGTATCGCCCGTATCATGCGCACAACGAACGCTGGTGGCTGAAAGCGGACGAGCCGGTCGAGTGCCGGATCGAGGTGTGGCCGACATCCATGGTGTTCAAGAAGGGACACAAATTGCGCCTCGACGTGCAGCCGCGCGACGGCGTCGGCAGCGCGCCCTACACCCATTTCCACGCGGATTACAATGCCGGCGCCGAAAATACGATCTACGCCGGAGGAGACAGGGCGTCGTACTTGGTGTTGCCGGTGATTTTTCCGAAAGAGTGACGAGATACGGGTGACGAGATACGGGTGACGAGATAAAGGTGACGAGATACGGGTGACGGTTTACGGTTTTCGTCACTATTAACCGTCACCATTAATCGTCACTTGTTTGGCACCGTTCGGAGTGACCCAGCATTCACCCATCTGAGGCAAGCGAATGAGCGAGTTCAAGAGCGAGGTCCGCGACGGCATGCGGATCGACTGGGATGTGCCGATCGCGATGGATGACGGTCTGGTGCTGCGCGCCGATATATACCGGCCGGTTGCGGAGGGACGCTATCCGGCCATCGTGAGCTACGGGCCATATGGCAAGGGTTTGGCATTCCAGGACGGCTACAAGACCGCGTGGGAGATCATGTCGCGGGAAAATCCGGACGCGGTCAGCGGCACCAGCAACAAATACCAGAGCTGGGAAGTGGTGGACCCCGAGAAATGGGTGCCGGACGGGTATGCCTGCGTGCGTGTGGATTCGCGCGGCGCGGGGCGCTCACCGGGTCACCTCAGCCACAACAACGCGCGAGAGAACCGGGATTTGTGCCAGTGCATCGAGTGGTCCGCTGCGCAGCCCTGGTGCAGCGGCAAGGTCGGTCTGAATGGCATTTCGTATTACGCGAGCAGCCAGTGGCGCGCTGCGGCACTGCAGCCGCCGCATCTGGCGGCGATTTGCGTGTGGGAAGGCTGGGTCGACAACTACCGTGACTCCAATCGCCACGGCGGCATCATCTGCGTCTTCCGCAAGAACTGGCAGGACATGCAGGTGAAAACTGTGCAGCACGGGGTGGGCGAGCGAGGCGCGAGGAGCCGCGTCACGGGCGAACTCGTCTGCGGCCCCGAAACGCTTTCCGACGTGGAGCTGGTCAAGAATCGCGAGGACTTGTGGGCCAGCGTGCTGTCTCGTCCGCTCGACGGCCCGTATTACCGCGAGCGCTCGGGGGACTTGTCGAAAGTCGTGGTACCGCTGCTGTCCGCCGCCAACTGGGGCGGGCAGGGGCTGCATCCCCGCGGCAACTTCGAAGGTTACATGCGCGCGGCATCGAAGCACAAATGGCTCGAGGTGCACGGCGGTTCGCACTGGGCGCCGTTCTACACCGATTACGGCGTGAAGCTGCAGAAGCGCTTCTTCGACTATTTCCTGAAGGGCATAGCCAACGGCTGGGACCGGCAGCCGCGCGTGCAACTGCAGGTGCGCCACCCGGGCGAGAAGTTTGTCCTGCGCAACGAAAACGAATGGCCGCTCGCGCGCACGCAGTGGACGCGCTTTTATCTCGATCCGCAGGACATGCGCCTGTCGCCCACGCCCGTCGCTGCGGAGCGGTCCATAACTTCAGGGCTCCTGACATACGCGGGATAGGCACGTGAATTTTCTGGACTTTCCCGAGGAGATGCGTAATAATTCATGCATCCTACTTCGGATATCGCCCATGCCAACTCAATTGCACTTGCCGAC